>ERZ802827.1207-NODE-1207-length-13101-cov-10.3052_pt1 | contig 13101 bp, 18 predicted proteins | sample MGYA00345652_ERZ802827 | MGnify/ENA primary metagenome ERZ802827 (study PRJEB30503, sample SAMEA104212372) | marine metagenome | biome: Westerlies Biome; feature: [SRF] surface water layer (ENVO:00010504) within the epipelagic zone...; material: water... | reverse complement strand
GCCTGCCAGGCGAATTCATAGACTTTACGGTCGTCGAAGAACACCTTGCCAAGGTTCCATTGCACGCCTTTATCGATCAGTGTCTGACCAAAATTCAAGCGGTCCGCAATCTCTAATGTGCGTTTGGAGAAACAGATGGCGCGCGACCCGAAAGAGACTTTGTCATTGTCATCTAGCACCAGCGTTTCCACTCCCTTTTGTGCCAGATCAACCGCCAGTGCCAAACCCACGGGTCCCGCGCCGACAATCACCACCGGATGACGGCGCGGGGCTTTGTTTTCCTGATCGGCATGACGCGCATAGGCATACAGTGGGGTGTCAAAGATAGACGTCATTTGTCAAATTGTCCGGTGGTGGGGGCGCGCTCAAACTGGAGGTGAAACGCGTCCAGTTGCGGCGGCGCGATCCCGGCGTCTTGTAATTGTACATGCGCCTGACCGCGGTGGTGGATCTGATGTTGAAACAGGTGCAGCAACAGCGCGGGCACGCTTTCCTGCGTGGGCCCGGTACGCCGTTCCACGCGGCGGGTTTCACCCAGTATTTGTGGGGTCAGGTTGCGACACATGTCCGTCAATTGCCTGTCGGCAGTATTTTGGGCTTTGGCCAGAGCGATATGGTCTTCAACGGGCGCGCGGTCAAACACGGCAAGGCCGGTTTGCCCCGCATTCAGCGCGTCGATGTAATATAGGTCAACCGCATGGATATGGTTCACTGTGGCGCAGAGCGACGGAAAGAACCCGGGCCGTCTGGCAGTAAACGCCTCCTTTGTCAGGGGGGTCAGCGCCGTGTACAAGGTGTGATTGGCCCAAGCGTTGTTCTGCGCCATAGACAGATATGGCTGGCTGGGGTTCATGACTGCAAGGCTGCCCACATGTCGAGATCGCGCTGGGCGGTCCAGATGCGTGGGGTTTCGATGCCGCGGGCCTCGTCATAGGCGCGCGCCACGTTGAACGGCAGACAGTGTTCATAGATTGCGTAATCCGAAAATTTCGGATCACATTCTTGGCGTACCGCCGCCCATGCGTCTTTCAAACTGCCATTGCGGGCGGCAACCCGGGCGGCGGGGCGGTAGGTGCTGTCGACAAAATCACGGGTGCTTTCAATCGCAGCCTCGACCATGGCCTTGCCGGTCAGCGCATTGCCACGGCCCGGTGCGATGGCATCGACGTCAAATGAGGCAATATTATCCAGCGTGTCGCCCCAGCTGGAAAAATAGCCATCGCCGCAATAGCAGGCGCTGTGATATTCGACGATATCGCCCGTGAACATCACGTTCTGGTCGGGGACATGAATGACGATATCTCCGGCGGTGTGCGCGCGCCCCAGATGCATAAGGTCAATCCGGCGGTTGCCCAGATAGACCGTCATGTCATCGTTGAAGGTGGTGGTGGGATAGGTCAGCCCTGGGATACTTTCATGGCCCTCAAACAGCCGTGGGAACCGTTGAAATTCGCTGTCCCAATCCTCTTGACCACGTTCGACCACCATGGCGCGGGCCGCGTCGCCCATGATAATCTGGTCTACCCCGAAGGCCGAAGCGCCCAGTACCCGCACCGCGTGATAATGGGTCAACACCAGATGGCTGATTGGCTTGTCGGTGACTGAGCGGACGCAATCGATGACCTTTTGGGCCAGACGGGGTGTGGCCTGCGCCTCGATGATCATCACGCTGTCATCGCCGATGATCACGCCAGAGTTTGGATCGCCCTCGGCGGTAAACGCATAGAGCCCATCCCCCACTTCGGTAAAGCTAATTGTTTTTTCGGCCATATCGCCTTGGGATGCGAATGCTTTTGCCATCAGGTGTCTCCTAAAAATTCGATCCTGTTGCCAACGGGATCTGTTGTGAAAAAGCGGTCCCGATCTGGGATAGATCTGTCCCATTGAACGGAATAGCCATGTTTTTGTAATTTCTCGGCGAGGGTGTGAAGCCCATCGGTTGCGATGCCGGGGTGTGCCTTTTGGGCCGCTGAAAACGGCGTTTCGACGCCGAGGTGCACCTCGAGCGTGTCTTTCAAAAACCACGCACCCCCCCGTGCCCTCAAAGGCTCGGGCTTCTCGATCTCTTCAAAGTGCAAGCACCCGATCCAAAATTGACGGCACTTGTTTTCACTACCCTGTGGTATTGCAAGTTGGATGTGATCGAGCCTCATCTCGCGTATGGATCCTTAAGCGCCGGCAGGATGGTGCCGCTGCAGTCGCCAAAGCCGATGGTAAAGCCGTCCCCTTGAGCGGCACCACTGAGGGTCAAGGTGTCGCCATCCTCAAGAAAGCTGCGGCTTTCGCCGGTGTCGAGGGTGATTGGCTCCTTGCCGCCCCAGCTCAGCTCTAACAAAGCGCCGCGCTGGTGCTTTTCGGGGCCGGATATGGTGCCAGATCCAAGCAGGTCACCCGCCGTCATCGGGCAACCCGAGGTGCTGTGATGGGCCAGTTGCTGTGCCGAGGAATAATACATCTCGCGGTAATTGGTGCGGGCGATGGTGCTGCCGACTTTGCCCTGCGGTGCGAGGGTGACTTCGAGATCGATATCATAGAGCATTGGACCGGTGTCACGCAGATGTGGCAACAGTTCAAAATCGCGTGCGGGCGTGTCGCAGCGAAATGGCTCGAGCGCGGCTTTGGTGATGATCCAAGGGCTGATAGAGGTGGCGGTGGCCTTGGCCTGAAACGGCCCAAGCGGCTGATATTCCCAGGCTTGAATATCGCGCGCCGACCAGTCGTTAAGCAAAACATAGCCAAAAATCATCTGGTCGGCCTCATCTAAGGTAACCGGTCCAAAGCTGTCGGTCCCGACGATGGCACCCAGTTCCAGCTCAAGATCGAAACGGGCGCTGGGCGCAAATCGCGGCAGGGTGTCGTCGGGTCCTTTAAGCTGACCCCAAGGCCGGCGGATATCGCTGCCTGAGACCACCACCGACGAAGCCCGTCCGTTATAGCCGATTGGCAAATGAAGCCAGTTGGGTGGCAAGGCATTCTCGGCGCCGCGAAACATGGTGCCGACATTGGTGGCATGGTGCCGTCCGGCATAGAAATCGGTGTATTCCGACACCAGAAACGGCAGATGCATGCAGGCATCCGATTGCGCCACCATAAAGCCCTCAAGCCGGGACTGATCTGTGCTGCCTTGTCCGAGTAATTCCAGCAGGCGGTTGCGCAGATCGCCCCAAGCCTCGGGCCCCTGTTCCATCAATTCGTTCCAGAACGGCACATCAAAAACCGGTCCCGCGCCAAGGTCGATTAAGCCGGCTTCTTCACAGGCCTGTAGATCGAGGATCATCTGGCCAATGGCAACACCGCAACGCGGGTCGCTATGTGCGGTTGAGAAGACCCCATAGGGCAGGTTGTTCAGCGGAAACGGGCTGTCGCCATGATTGGCCGAGGCGACCCAACTGTGTAATAGAGGCATTCTTAGTTCCTTGTAGTCAGGTGTATAGGTGTCAACGACCGATTATTTGACCCCTGGCGTACCGTCAAATTTCTTTTCAATGTCATTCCAGCAGTCAATATAGTCATCCTGCAGCGGGGCTTCATTGGCGGCAAAGTTGGTCAGATGCTGTGGAAAGCGCGTCTCGAACATGAACGACATGGTGTTTTCCAACTTTTGTGGGCCAAGTGTCGCGTTTGAAGCAGCCTCAAAGGCGGTGTTATCGGGTCCGTGTGGCAGCATCATGTTATGTAGGCTCATACCGCCGGGCACAAAGCCTTTGGGTTTGGCGTCATACTGGCCGTGAATATTACCCATCAGTTCTGACATGATATTCTTGTGGTACCAAGGTGGCCGAAAAGTGTTTTCGGATACCAGCCACCGGTCGCGAAACAGCACAAAATCTATATTTGCCGTACCCTCAACCCCGGAGGGCGCGGTCAGCACAGTAAAGATCGACGGGTCGGGATGGTCGAACAAAACCGCCCCCACCGGACAATAGCTGCGGAGATCATATTTGCACGGAGCGTAATTGCCATGCCAAGCCACCACATCTAACGGGCTGTGGCCGATTGCAGTTTGATGGAACTGACCACACCATTTAACTGTCACGGTCGAGGCGGCGTCACGATCCTCAAACGCTGCAACCGGGGTTTTGAAATCACGCCGGTTGGCCATACAGTTGGCGCCGATCGGGCCACGCCCCGGCAGGGCGAATTTCTGCCCATAGTTTTCACACACAAAGCCCCGCGCCGGCCCGTCAAGTAGTTCGACCCGATACAGCAAACCCCGCGGGATAATCGCGATCTCTTGCGGTTCAAGATCGATGATACCCAATTCGGTGGCAAAGCGCAGCCGACCGGCTTGTGGCACGACCAATAGCTCGGAATCTGCGGAATAAAAATAGGCATCCTGCATCGAGGCGGTGACCAGATAGATATGGCTGGCCATGCCGATCTGGGTGTTTACATCACCGGCGGTGGTCATTGTGCGCATCCCGGTAAGCCAGGTCTGAGCCTGTTCGGAATGTGGCACCGGATCCCAGCGGTATTGTCCAAGGCTGGTGACGTTTTCGGCGAGATGCGGTGCGGTTTTCCAATAGGGCAGGTCGATGCGTTCATAGCGTTGCGAATGTTTGACCGAGGGGCGTATTCGGTAACACCAACTGCGCTCGTTCTGGTCTGTGGGAGCGGTAAATGCGGTGCCGGAAAGTTGCTCGCCATACAGGCCGTAATTGCATTTTTGTGGGCTGTTCATGCCCTGTGGTAACGCGTCGGGCAGCGCTTCGGTTTCAAAGTCATTGCCAAATCCAGGCATGTATTTTTGAGCCTGGATTGGCAGAATTGCCGTGTTGGGGCTGCGCTTGGGGTCGGCTTGCAGGGTCATTGAGGTATCCTTGCTTGTATGGGGTTTAGAATAATAGTTGTTTTTGTAACTAACAAGCCATAGTCAGGGCGGTATGGAAAATTCTGACACTTTCGATTTACAGCTGTTTTTACCCTATTTGCTCAATCAGGCGGCCGAAGAAAGTAGCCTGTCGTTTCAGCGGGTCTATAAAGACCGCTATGGCATGTTGCGTACCGAGTGGCGGGTGCTGTTTCATTTGGGCATTTTTGGTCGGATGACCGCGCGTGATATTGGGCTGCGGGCAAAATTACATAAGACAAAGATCAGTCGCGCGGTGCAAAAGCTGGCGGATCGTCGGTTTATAACCCGTCACCGCAGCGATACGGACCGTCGCCAAGAACTGTTAGAGCTCACGGTGGCGGGGCGAACAGCCTATCTTGATTTGCGCACCATCGCAGAGCGGTATCAAGCAGATCTGGGGACAGAATTTACCAAAGCCGAGCTGGCCCTTTTGCAAAACATGCTACAGCGTCTGGCTGGGAAGGCTTGAAAGACGGGCCATAAATCGCATTAAAAATCGACTGACACCTCTGGCAGGTTGAGCGCTTTAATCAGATCGCGCAATTCCTGACGCGCCGCAATGTTCGAAATATTCAGGTGTTTGACGCCAATATCTTTCAGATCCAACAGGGTCAGCCCCCGAGGGAACAGTTCGCGAAACACCACCCGTTCGTTAAAGCCGGGCGCCACCCGAAAGCCGATTCGTTTGGCGAGCTTATGCAGCGCTTTTTCCATTTTTTGCTTGTTTAGCATCTGTTGCGAACCAACCCGATTACGCAGCACGACCCAGTCGATCGGCTGCAGCCCAGCTTGGGCCCGCAATTGTCGCGCATTCCACACCATTTCGGCATAGACCGAGGGACCGACGATATTTTCGCCCTCATTGTCGATATGGGCCAGCAGGTCAAAATCGACAAAGCTGTCATTCATCGGGGTGATCAGCGTATCGGCGAGCGAATGGGCGACCTGACTAAGTCGGGTATGGGACCCCGGGCAATCGATTAATATAAAATCACTTGCCGGCTCCAGTTCGGCCACGGCGGCCGATAGGCGGTGATCATAGACATTTTCCCCGGGTTTGAGGCTGTCGGGATCAATGTCCGGCAGGGCGACAAAATTGGGACTGGGCAGGGCGATATTGTTTTGCGCAGAAAACTGTGTGCGGTTCTCGATATAGCGTCCAAGCGTTTTTTGCCGCAAGTCCAGATCGAGCGCACCCACCCGATGGCCCATACGCGCCAGTGCTGAGGCGACATGCATTGAAACGGTAGACTTGCCCGCTCCGCCCTTTTCATTGCCTACGGCAATTATATGCGCCATGTGTTTCCCCTTGCTCTGCCGGTAGAGCGATTGTTTTAATGTACCAATAGTAAAGCTTGTAATAATAATTTGAAAGGGGGCAGCCACGGATTAGAAATGGTAATCTGGCTCTACCCGTCTCATATGCTTACAGAATAAAAAAACGCCACGCCCGAAGGCATGGCGTGTGTTGAACAGACGTCTCCGTTCTGATCAGAAACCAAGGCCTTCGTATTTCTTTTTGAACTTGGATACGCGACCGCCGGTGTCGAGAAGACGTGAGCTGCCACCATTCCATGCCGGGTGCGCCGAGGGATCGATATCAAGCGCCAATGTGTCGCCTTCTGCACCCCACGTCGACCGCATTTTCAGGATTGTACCATCGGTCATTTTAACATCGATAAAGTGATAGTCGGGATGGATGTCTTTTTTCATCTGTCCGCTCCTTACGCCTGTGCGCCCGCTTTGGGTTTGTAATTAGTGACTTCGGTAATCCGCGCAGATTTACCACGACGCGACCGCAGATAATACAGCTTGGCGCGGCGCACACGGCCCCTGCGAACAACTGTGATACTGTCGACATTGGTCGAATGCAGCGGGAACACACGCTCCACGCCTTCGCCAAATGAAATCTTGCGAACCGTAAACGATCCGGCGATGCCATGGCCGTTTTTACGACTGATGCAGACGCCTTCATAGTTCTGGACCCGGGTGCGGGTGCCTTCGGTTACTTTATAGCCGACACGGATGGTGTCTCCGGCTTTGAAATCGGGAATATCGTTCCCGAGGGCGGCGATCTGTTCCGCCTCTAGCTGTGCGATCAGGTTCATCGCGCTCTCCTATATTGCTTGCGGTTTTTTCCGCAAAGTTTGATGCCGCCTCAGAGCTCTTGGTCTTCATCCGGGTCCCTATCGTGCACCGCACAATAAGCCCGCCAGAGATCAGGTCGTCTTTCCTTGGTTAGCTTTTCAGCCTGCGCCTGACGCCAGTCGGTGATTTTGCCGTGATGGCCTGACAGAAGAATGTCTGGCACTGCACGGCCCCTCCAAACGGCAGGACGCGTATATTGCGGGTGCTCAAGCAGACCTTCAGAGAAGGATTCTTCCTCCGTCGACGCCTGATTCCCCAGAACGCGGGGTATAAGCCGGACCGTGGCATCAATCAAGGCCTGTGCGGCAATCTCTCCTCCGGTCAGGATGAAATCGCCCAGAGACACCTCTTGAATGGCGTATTCTTCAATCAGACGCTCATCCACACCCTCAAAACGGCCGCACAGCAGGGTGATACCCTCCGCGCGCGCCCATTGAAGAGCCATCGCCTGATCAAAGCGCTTGCCGCGCGGCGACAAATAGATCAACGGATAGCGGCCAGCAGCGCCTTTTCGGGTTGTGTCAATGGCCCGTCCCAGCACATCGGCGCGCATCACCATACCGGCTCCGCCCCCCGAGGGCGTGTCATCTACATTGCGGTGCTTGCCTTGCCCAAACAGCCGCAGATCGACTGTTTCGAGGGCCCAAAGACCGTTTTGCAGCGCCTTGCCGCTGAGGCTTTCGCCAAGGACACCGGGAAAGGCAGTGGGAAACAATGTCAGGACCTGTGCAGTCCAGGTGTCTTTGAGGCTGGGGGTGGGTGTAATCAGCGCGCGCGGCTGTGCCGAGGCCGAGATTGACAGCCGTCCATGAGATTTTGAGGCTTCGCCTGTGGTCATCATCGGGCCCTTTGTTTTTGCGGTCAGGGGTCGCTGGTTGCACCACTCGGTGCGTTGATATCAGCGATTATTTAGGGTCAGGAAAAGCGCCATCTGGAGGGTCTGTGATAACGCGTCTGGACGTCAGATCAACGGTCGGTACGACGGTGCGGGTAAACGGTAGCAGCACAGTGTCACTATGATCGAGGCTTTGCACTTCAAGCAGGTCGGTCGCGCCGTGATTTTGCACCGCTTTAATATGCCCCAGTTCAGTGCCACCACTGTCAAGCACTGCCATTCCGATCAAATCGCTATAGTAATATTCGTCATCGGGCAGTTGCGGCAGGCGTGCGCGGGGGACAAACAGCTTGACGCCGCGCAGCGCGTCTGCCTGTTCTTTCGTGGTGACCCCCGACAGCCGCACCGCCAACCCGTTCTTGATTGAGCGCAGAATACGAAGATCATAGTGATTGTCGCCATCCTCATCGCTGAGGGGGCCATAGCTGTCAATCGCATCAGCCTGCGCGGTGAAGCTTTTCACCCGCACTTCGCCCTGTACGCCAAACGCGCCGGCAATCACCGCCACACAGATCAAATCAGACATCTTTTGCCTCTCTGCAAACCCCGCCAACATAGGTGCCCTGTGCCTGCACGCAAGCCTCTCCGACCTGCTTGCGCTCAAACAGCACTCCGGCCGCAAAGGCAACCGTCAGCAGCACAATCAGTCGAATCGGACGAAATAACATACCAGCCTACCTCGTCTCAACGGGCAGATGGCCCCGACGCATGTCCCATCCCGATGTTTCCAGTTCTGGCGTGGTGTCATTGGTCTCTGGCCAGCCCACGCAGAGATACGCCACAAGCCGCCAGTCTGTTGACACGGTCAGATCCTCCGCCAGTTGTGCTTGGTCCAAAATAGAGACCCATCCAACACCCAAGCCCCGCGCGCGCGCCGCCAGCCAGAACAGATTGATCGCGCCGACGACGGAATACCGTCGCATTTCGGGCATGGTTTTGGCACCAAGCCCGCTGCCTTTGTCGGTGGCCTCGTCGCAATAAACCGCCAAATGTACGGGGGCGTCCCGCATGCCGGACAGTTTCAACCCCGCATAAAGCACGGCCTTTTCACCGCTATAGCCCTGCAGGGCGTCTTGATTGGCGATTTGGAAGTTTTTGCACGCCGCTGCACGTGCCTCTGTGCTCTCGACCCGAATCACCCGCCAAGGTTCGGACAGACCGACAGAAGGGGCAAACAAGAACGTCTCTAGACATTCTTGCACCAGCGCGTCGTCAACCGGATCTGAGCGAAAGCGGCGCACGTCGCGCCGCCACCGCATCAGATCGGCCAGATCGCTCTGGAAGGCTTTTGGAAAAAGGTCCATGCCAGAGCCAACCTTAGTTATTCCGCCGCGGCGGTCTCTTCTTCGGCTACAGCTGGCGCGTCTGCCTTATTGGCGTCTGCGGCTTTCGCGGCCTTTTCCTCAGCACGGTTCACAGCTTTTTCACCGGGTGTGCCTTTTTTAGGGTTGTTGCGCTCTTTCTTTGGCACAACGCCGGCGGCTTCTAGCATGCGGCTGATCCGGTCGGTAACTTGTGCGCCTTCACCCAGCCAGTACTGGACACGCTCAAGGTTCATTTTTACCCGGTCTTCGCTGTCTTTAGGCAGCAGCGGGTTATACGTGCCCAGTTTCTCGACAAAGCGGCCGTCGCGCGGCATGCGGCTGTCGGCCGCTACGATGCGGTAAAAGGGGCGTTTTTTGCTACCGCCACGGGCGAGACGAATTTTAATAGCCATTTGGTATTCTCCTTTGGATGGCACTAGGTGCGGTGGGGGATACCCACCTCACGTTTGATGTTGTGTGTGATGGTGAATGACTTCCTGAATGATGAAGTTCAGAAATTTCTTGGCAAATTCCGGGTCGAGGTCGGCCCGTCTTGCAAGATCTTCCAGCCGCGCAATCTGCGTGGCTTCGCGGGCGGGATCTGAGGGTGGCAACGCGTGCTCTGCCTTCAGCTTTCCGACGGCTTGTGTGTGTTTGAACCGCTCGCCAAGCGTATAGACGAGGATCGCATCCAGTCGGTCAATGCTGTTGCGGTGATCTTTCAAAAGTTCTGCGGCGTGGGTGACGGGATCAGTCATGTCTGGACCTCGTTTTGGCTGGGGCGACAGGCAGATAAAGGGGCTTTTGGCGGGCACATAAAAAGGGTTGAACGGGTGAAAATTCTGGAACGGGCAGAGCAAAGATCATGACAGCGCCTCCGGTGCCGGATGACGATAGAGCATGCCCTCGCCCATGTTGGGGTTGGTATAGGTGCGCTCGTACATGGCACCCATCCGCTCGGCCAGTTTGACCGATCTTGTATTTCCGGCAATGATATTGCTGGTCAGCGTGGACATGCCCAGATCGCTATAGGCCCATTCACGCGCCCGGCTGGCCGCCTCAAAAGCAATGCCACGGCCTTCAAAACCGGCATAGACAACCCAGCCAACTTCGGGCTCTGGCCAGCCTTCGGGGTTCCAGATGCCACTGATACCTGCGACATCGCCCCTTTTTGTTTCAATGGTGAAATAGCCATAGCCGTGAATATGCCAATGCCCAATGCTGGTAGCAAACCAGCGCCACGCCTCATCCCGTTTCAAGGCACCACCAAACCCCCACGCGCGGGGCGCGTCGGCATAAAAGACCGCCAAGGGCTCGAAATCGCGCATCTCCGGGCCGCGAAGGATCAGGTTATCTGTTGCCAAAACCGGGGCATTGGTCAGCTGCATGGCGTCACCCCTAAGCTGTGGCGATATACGATTGTGTCGCTTGGGGTTTGCCCCTCGGGCAGCTCTGCTGCTGGATCATGCGTTGCACCGAGGCGGCTGGCCAGTGCGATTGAGCGTCGGTTCTGTGGATGAATATAGCTGACCAGCGAAGCCGGCTTGAGGATGTTTCGCGCCCAGTGAAGCGCTGTTTGGGCTGCTTCGGCAGCAAATCCTTTACCCTCGGCATTTATGAAAAACATCCAGCCAATTTCGATTTCCGGAAAATGTTCGGGTTGATTGATCCCGATCTGGCCGATTAATGTCGCATTTTCGCGCAATACAACGCCCCAACTGCCAAAGCCCTTGAGTGACCAGCTTCCAACTTCAGAGGCGAGCCAATACCAGCTTTGCTTGCGGCTGTAAGGCCCGTCCATAAATGCCGCCCGGTCGCTGGCAAGTAGCGAATAGAACGGCTCAAAGTCGGTGATCTTATGCGGACGCAAGATCAATCGATCGGAGGCTATAGTGGGCGCGCTGGACATTTATTTCTTCTTCCCGAATCCCGACAGGCCCGGAGGCAGGCTTAGGCCGCCGCCCAGACCGGGCAGACCGGGCAGGCCGCCACCGGGCATTTGACTGCCCATCTGCTTGGCCGCCGCTTCCAGTGCTTTGGGATCCATCTGCGACGGGTCCATACCCGCAGGCATGCCACCGCCTTTGCCGAACATGCCTTTCATGGCTTGTTTCAGCATGCCGCCCTTGCCCATTTTCTTCATCATGTCGCCCATCTGCCGCTGCATTTTCAACAGCTTGTTCAACTCGCTGACTTCCATCCCTGCACCTTTGGCGATGCGGCGTTTACGACTGGCTTGCAGTATCTGCGGGTTGGCGCGTTCTTTCTTTGTCATCGACTGAATAAGCGCAATCTGCTGCTTAAAGACCTTGTCATCCATTCCGGCGGCTGAGGCCTGTTTGGCCATTTTTCCCATCCCGGGCATCATGCCCATGATGTTTTCCAAACCGCCCATTTTCATCATTTGTTCGAGCTGTGATTTAAGATCATTCATATTGAACTGACCTTTTTGGAACCGTTTCATCATCCGCTCGGCCTGCTGGGCCTCGATGGTGTCTTGTGCCTTTTCAACCAGCGCTACGATGTCGCCCATCCCAAGGATACGGCCGGCGACGCGCTCGGGCTCAAAGGTCTCAAGCGCGTCCATCTTTTCGCCCAAGCCGACAAACTTGATCGGTGTGCCGGTGACCGCGCGCATCGACAGCGCCGCCCCCCCGCGTCCGTCGCCATCCATCCGCGTCAGGACAACGCCAGTGACGCCAATTTTATCGTCAAACTCAGTCGCGACATTGACTGCGTCCTGACCGGTCAACCCGTCGACCACCAGCAGCGTTTCGCGCGGGTTGGCGATATCGCGCACGGCGGCGGCCTGTGCGATCAAATCGGTGTCGATATGCAGCCGGCCAGCGGTATCCAAGATATAGACATCATAACCGCCAAGCGACGCTTGGGTTTTGGCGCGTTTGGCTATGGCCACCGGATCTTCGCCTTTAACAATCGGCAAAGTGTCGACACCGATCTGGGTGCCAAGAATTTTCAATTGCTCCATCGCGGCCGGGCGGTTGACATCAAGCGACGCCATCAGCACCCGTTTGCCGTCTTTTTCGCTTAGGCGTTTGGCCAGTTTCGCGGTGGTGGTTGTTTTGCCCGAGCCCTGCAGACCGACCATCAGGATTGGCGCGGGTGGGTTATCGATTTTCAACGCGCCGGGGGTGCCTTCGCCAGCCAGTACATGCACCAGTTCGTCATGGACGATCTTTACGACTTGCTGTCCGGGAGTAACCGATTTTGTGACCGCCTGACCGGTGGCCTTATCCTGAACGGCTTTGACAAAATCACGCGCAACCGAAAGCGAAACGTCGGCCTCAAGCAGGGCGACCCGCACTTCGCGCAGCGCAGTTTTGACGTCATCGTCCGACAGAGCGCCCTGTTTGGTCAGCCGGTCAAAAACGCCGGACAGACGTTCGGAGAGATTCTCAAACATGCGTAACGCTCCTTTTTGCCATTTTGCCTTGCGACCAAGCGTGGTTTTCGATCTGGTAAGCCCTGTCCAAAAGCAATGGCCCCCGTGGGCGAAACCTCGCTGACGGGGGGCGATCCTTGCAATAGCGACAGGACCGGAAGCGCAGTACTTCCGCTGTGATGTCGCGTCTGTTACAGTTGTAGGTATTGAGTGTCAAGGAATTTGGATGTGCAAAGCGATTGGGATGCCTCTGCCGAGGCGTGGATTGAAAGTCTGAAAACCGGGGGTGATTTCAGCCGTGTCGCGGTGCTGGATCGCCCAATGCTTGCCGCGGTGCACGCCAGTGGTGCGAGACGGGTGCTGGATGTAGGTTGTGGCGAGGGGCGGTTTTGCCGGATGATATCAGAGACTGTACCGCAGGTGGTGGGGCTGGATCCAACCGCGCGGCTGTTAAGTGAGGCGCGTTTATTGGGTAGAGCACAGTATGCGCAAGGCAGTG
>ERZ802827.1194-NODE-1194-length-13163-cov-46.6677_pt1 | contig 13163 bp, 10 predicted proteins | sample MGYA00345652_ERZ802827 | MGnify/ENA primary metagenome ERZ802827 (study PRJEB30503, sample SAMEA104212372) | marine metagenome | biome: Westerlies Biome; feature: [SRF] surface water layer (ENVO:00010504) within the epipelagic zone...; material: water... | reverse complement strand
ACCTGCTGTTTAATGAGTATCCTTAATGACGAACATCGCGTTTCTGATAAGGTCACTCGCTGGGGCTACTCGGTCATCAGGCAACAAGAAAGTATTGCAAAGTACGCGGCCTATCTGAGCTAAAAAGTTGTCATACTGTGCGCCTACAACACGTCGAGTGACGTCCCTTTTTTCTGAACTGGTGTTGCACGCCTACCCCTACTGTTATGTTTGATCGCGCTATTGTCCGAAATGCAAAAGATGGTAATTGGTCGGTATTTGACGACTGCCGGGGCGTGCTCATGGCGACTGCACACGAGGAGGTCCTACCCTTACTCGAGACTGTTGAGCGGCGGGCAGGCGAAGAACATGTTTACGCCGTCGGCTATGTGGCCTATGAGGCCAGTCACGCCTTTGATCGTAAGTTTCCTAAACGCAGTTTTAATATGCCGCTGGTCTGCTTTGCTTTGTTTGCCAGAGAAACTGTGATGGCGTCTCTTGCCGATTTTTACTCGGCAGAGGAGAGCACGACTGCCGACTGGGCGCTGCAGGAGTCGCAGGCCTCTTTTGAGTCGAAGGTGCGGCACATCAAGTCGATGATTGGTGCGGGCGAGGTTTACCAAATTAATCTAACGTCGCGCATGACGGCAGCGTCAGATATCAGCTTGTCTGACTTTGTGCGTTGGTCTCAGGATATGCCACACGCCGTTTTTATGTCCGGTCCCGATACGACTATTTGCTCTGCCTCACCCGAGATGTTTTTTGAGCGCGATGGGGGTTTTGTCTGGAGCAAGCCCATGAAGGGGACCGTTGGCAGACAGCCCGACGCCACTGCAGATGACGCCAATGCACAGTGGCTGCAAAGCTCGGTAAAAAATAGGGCAGAAAACGTCATGATTACTGACATGGTGAGAAATGATCTCGCGCGTTTGTCCTCTACCGGTAAGGTGTCGGTTGATGAACTCTTCGGCATTGAGCGTTATCCCAGCGTTTGGCAAATGACCTCTACCGTTAAAACAGCCGTTGAGGCCTCGATTGCAGACATCTTTTCCGCGCTATTCCCAGCCGCTTCGATAACCGGAGCTCCCAAGCATGCGGCAGTTGACGTAATAGACCGATTAGAGGACAGCCCGCGCGGCATTTATACCGGTGCATTGGGTCTTATTCGGCCCAACGGATTCGCCAGTTTCAACGTCGCCATCAGGACGGCCTGGAGCGCATCGCGCGCGCATGGCAGTCAATTTGGCGTCGGGGGTGGCATCGTATGGGACTCGGATCCCAGTGAGGAGTTTGAAGAGGTTCAGACGAAGGCGCGCATCTTGAAGCAACCCGACCCCGAGTTTCATCTGTTTGAGACCATGGGCATCAGCGACGGCCAGATTGTGCGCAAAAATCACCATTTAAAGCGCCTCGAGCGGTCGGCGCGCTATTGGTCATTCTGCATAAATACCGAGGCCATCGAGTCTTATTTAACCGAGTTGCTGCGTAGTTTAGATGTCAGTCAGAGTTGGCGACTGCGTCTTCAGCTGGAGCGTGACGGTTCATTACGCCACCAGGTAGAACCCTTTCAGCCAACGTCTGACACCAGGACTCATCCGCTGTCGATCTCACTGGTGGCCACAGCGGTCGAATCGAACGACCCTTATCTGGTGCATAAAACGAGTCGCCGTGACGCCTATGATAAAGCGCTTGCTGAGGTGCCTGACGGCGTCCTTCCTTTGCTGTTCAACCAGCTCGGACACATTACCGAAAGCGCAATTGCCAATGTGGTCTATCAGCGGGCGGGCGAACTCTATACGCCACCCGTATCAGATGGCTTGCTCCCAGGTGTGCTGCGAGGTGAGCTAGTCGCATCGGGTACTGTTCAAGAGCGCTCTTTATCGGTGACCGAGTTGAAAACGGTCGAGGCGTGGTGGTTGATCAATTCACTGCGGGGATGGCGTCCGTGCCAGCTTTTGGTCCCTGAGACACAATCGTAGGCCAGCCGCTACAAAACGATTCTTTGTCGACGGGGTGATGGTCTGTTCCGACTAACCCGAACACAGACCAGACGACTGCGACATCGGTTGCTCTGCCGCCGTACTATCACCCCATGGGTGTAAATAAGCAGCTAACCGAATCTGAGATTTCCCGTATCGTGGAGATGGCCTGGGAGGATCGCACTCCGTTCGAGGTCATCGAAGCATCATTTGGTCTCAGCGAGTCAGACACCATCAGTCTCATGCGCCGAGAGATGAAGCCCAGCTCGTTTCGATTATGGCGTAAACGTGTCACCGGACGTGTGACGAAGCATCGTAAGTTGCGTGGTTTTGATGTCGGCCGGGGCTATTGTCCCACCCAATATAAGCGCTAGACCAACAGATAATGATGAACAGGTAGAGACTATGGCTGAATTAGCGCAGGCGCTCGTGTTGTTGCTATTGGGTGGCATGTTGTTTTTCCCAATTGTGGTCGCACCGGTTGTCTTTGTGGCATTGCCGGCGGCTGAGGCCGGGACATTTTTGCGTGCCATGTTTCCGCGCTATTACCTGTTCATGATTGCCTTGAGTTTTGCAGCGGGCGCGCTCTATCAGATTGGTCATGGTCCCGGGTACAGTCTGACAGCGTCAACGTGCCTTGGCGTGGGTCTGTCTACTCTGTGGGTGAGACAATGGCTCTTACCCCGAATTAATGCGGCGCGTGACGCCCAGCTCGCAGGAGATGAAACCGCTGGGCGGCGCTTTGATCGAGACCACAAACTATCGGTGGTCATTAATATTCTGCAGTTGTTGGTGTTGGTTGCCATGTTGGTGACGCGCTAGGTGGTTAAGGCGTCACAACTTTGGCCCCGCGCTAGACACGGTTGCTAAATCTTGGCCTACTAACCCCACAGCCGATCATGACAATGAGGGGATACCGTGAGCAAAACCATTGAGTTTATTTTTGATTTTGGCAGTCCAAATGCGTATTTATCGTACTTCACCGCCAAACAGGTAGCCGAGCGCACGGGCGCTGAACTGAAGATTACCCCTTGCTTACTCGGCGGAATCTTCAAGTCCACAAATAACCAGCCGCCCATGATGAGCTTTGCTGGCGTCTCGGGTAAGAATGCCATGTTCATGCGTGAGATCGAGCGCTATTGCGATCGTCACGGATTCACGCAGTTCGCAATGAACCCGCACTTTCCGGTGAACACCTTGCTGTTGATGCGCGCTTGTGTGGCCTACGGCAGAGATAATGACGTGGCTCCTTACATTGAGGCAGGTGTCAAAATGATGTGGGAAGACGGCCTCAAAATGGATGATCCTGAGGTCTTTGTCGCATCATTCAATGCTGCGGGATTTGACGGACAAGCACTACTAGAAGCCACACAGGATCCAGACGTAAAGGCTGGGCTGGTGGCGAACACCCAAGCTGCGGTTGATCGTGGTGTCTTTGGTATACCGACATTTTTCGTGGGTGAAGAGCTGTTCTTTGGCAAGGACCACATCGAAGAGATGGAGTGGTGGCTCGAGAACCGAGCCTGAGTTCGCTACTAAGGGATGACTGTCAAAAAGAAGGCACGCGCGTAACGCGTGCCTAGCATCGGTGCGGTGCCTACATCGCTGAGTTTGTGTTCATACAGCGAACAATTTGATCCATCACCAGCTTGCGATCGAGCTTTGCCACCGTGTCATAGAAATCTGATCCCATGTCGGTGGAACTCATCAGATCAAAAAACTTACCTAATTCACCCGAGGTCGGTGCATCGAAGTGCACGAGGACGTCTGCAACATAGGGAACGGTGCCATTGGCGCCACTGAACAAGGGTCCGGCACCCATAGGTGTGTAGGCCGAGAAAGCGACGTCCAAGCCTTTGGCCTTGCCTTTCGCTTCCATGGTCTCAAGTGCTCCGAGGTAAGCGGCAACGTCATCGACTTGAACGGCAATGTTGCGGGCAGTCGCGCTAGCCAGACTTCTTGGATGCGGCCTGATGACCGTGTAGTGGACACTACCGCGGAAATTTGAAACTGCTTGGTATTTGCGGATCATGTCCTGGTTCTTTGGATCGACTAATGCGTCTGAGCCCGCCAAGGCAGATTCCATATTTGGGTAAAAAGCATAGGTCCAGCCTCTGCCTGATTCAGTCATACCCGTGCTATTGAAGCAAACACCTCGCTGAACTGCACCGCTGGCCTTGAATAATTTCTCATCAGATTTCAGCAACGCAATATAGGCAGCAGGATCATCAGTCTGGAAAAAGATGCTTCCTCCCGCTGGATCAGGCTGTTCTTCATGGTGACCTGCCAGTGCAGCTGATGAAGCAAAAATTAAGCTCAGAAAAACGGTCATGGTAAGTTTCATAATTATCCTCGTCTGTTTTTTTAAATTAGATACTGCATGCAATAGCGTAGGCGAGCCTGGTGATTTCGCCATTAATTTATCGCCACCTTCGCGATGCTTACTCGCGCACTCTCATGAACGAGAAACCCCCTTATGAAACAGAAATCCCTCTATGAAAGAGAACCCCCTTTCATTCTCGGCGCCTGATTGTCGACGACGTCACACTTGTCGCAAATAAAACTGGCCTCTGCGAGCCAGGTCTTCTATGTTATCCGTGTGGCTTCGGTCACATCGCATGGATGCGCTTCATTAATTGTCGAAACCAGAGAGAGGATGGGACTGGGTCGACTTCAGCGGAATACCGCATGGTGAAGCGCCAACAAATCTCTTTTTAAGCTGCTCTTGGCTGGTTGATCCCAGTGCAAGTCGCGCGCGTTACCATTTGCGATATTCCCTTGTTGCTAGCGCCACAGTAGATGGCGTGCGAGGGGAGCACTATGAACATGAGATCTGCAGCACTGATATTGGCAGCGGGCCTGTCGATGATCAGTCTTTCGGTGTGGGCCGAACCCAATTTTGCGAGATATATCGTCACTCTAAAAGATGGCTCTGATTCAGACGCCTTGTCTCAAAGGCTTGCAAAACAAGCAGGCGGTAAACGCGGTTACGTTTATAGCAGCGCACTCAATGGCTTTTCCATCGAAATGCCCAGAGCTGCACTCAACGGGCTGAAAAACCACCCAAAGGTGCAGTTCGTCGAGGAGGATGCGATCCAGAATGCCATCGCACAGGGTACCCCTGAAGGCATCCGCCGCATCTTCGTTGATGAGGTCATTTTTGACATTGACAGCACTGACGACAATCGAGTCGATGCCGACGTGGCGATTTTAGACACGGGCATTGATATCGACCATCCAGACCTTAATGTCGTCGGTGGCGCAAACTGCTTACAGAGTCGGAAGCGACGCGGTAGGACGACATATTTTTGCGATGCTAATACCAGCGCAGATGACGATCAGTACCACGGTACGCACGTTGCCGGCACGGTGGCAGCGCTAGACAACGGTTTTGGTGTGGTGGGCGTCGCACCGGGAGCGCGACTATGGGCCGTGAAAGTCCTCGGTTCGGATGGCTCGGGTTTTACCTCGGGCATCATTGCAGGTATTGACTGGGTCGTAGCTCAGGGCGACATCGAGGTGATGAATCTCAGTCTCGGTGGTTCGGGTGTAAGCAGCGCATACCAAACAGCCATCGATAATGCGGTGGCCAGTGGTGTCACCGTGGTCGTTGCCGCGGGAAACAGCGCCGCGGACTCGGCTAATTACTCGCCCGCCTTTGTTCGCAGTGCCATTACGGTGTCGGCCTTGGCCGACTTCGATGGATTGGAAGGTGGTAACGGAACGAGTTGTTACGCCGACGACACAGAGCAAGACGACACACTCGCCGATTTCAGTAACTTTGGCGTTCCTGTGGACATTGCCGCGCCGGGTTATTGCGTTTATTCCACCATCCCCACTGAGTACGCAGTTGCCGAACCGGGGTATTACAGCCTCGACGGTACGTCAATGGCCGCACCTCACGTTGCCGGTGCCGCGGCAGTACTCGCTTCAAATGGCATGGCTGCTAGCGATATTGTCGGCTATCTGACCAGTACGGGTAACTACAATTACGTCGACGACTCGGGTGATGGCATACAGGAGCCGTTGCTCGATGTTTCGTCACTGGTGCCACGATTTGTGGGGGGCGAGCCACCACCACCGCCGCCCCCACCACCGCCCGCGGAGAATGTAGCGCCGACCGCGGAGATCGCCATTAACTGCGAGGGTCTGACTTGTACTTTCGATGCCTCAGGCTCTTCTGATTCGGACGGCACAATTACGAGCTATGCTTGGAATTTTGGTGACGGAACGGCTGGTAGTGGCGAGTCAACAACGCACAGTTACACCCAGCCTGGAACCTACAGCGTGACGTTGACGGTGACCGATGATGACGGTGCGACGGACAGCGCGTCAGGTTCAGCCACAGCCACTGACCCCGGCACTGGCGGGGGCGGACCTACCCTTGAGGCGAGCATCATCAACAGTGGCAAGAACTGGACGATGCGTGTGGTAAATAGTGATGACTCTTTACTGAGTGGAACGTTCTCCACGGGTACTCCAAGCAGCAATGAAAGCGTTTGCTCAAGCACGCAGAGAAAGAAGGTAAGCAGTGTTACGTTCACTCGAGCCAGTGATGGTGAATCCGTAACGGTTGTTCGATAGCGCACTTCCCTTTACGTGAGCCGGCCTAGTGCCGGCTTTTTTAGGGCAGCGATATACGCAGTTCAGCGTGTGTCTTTGGTGCTTGCCAACTGTTCAACCAAGCTAACGTTAGAGCGATTGGCTCCATTGCCGCATGATCAAGGACCGTCACCATGGTCGAGCCTCTGGCGGGAACGGTAATATACCCTGTCGACTTGTTCAGGCTGACATCCCCTGTCACCTCAAGCTCAATGGCGATCGGCCCTGCGTTGCGAATGCGAACGGCGGTCTGTTGGGAATCCGTCTCGCGGGGAGGTAGACGCTCGAATGTCACAAGGCTATTAAATAAGGTGAGGAGTTCGGCCTCTCGGCCAATGAACTGACCATCAAATAGGGCCACTGTTTGCTGTTGAAAGAGCGCGCTTGCAATACCCTCGACACTGCGATTTTCGGTGAAAGCGAGCGTCACTGTTCGATGCCCACCCGTCTCCATGTCATAGTCGTAGTCAATCAGACCGTGGATATCCGATGCGCCAATGATCGTTAGGTCATGGTCCAAGGCGACTTGGAGAGACGAGTCATTAAAGTAGTCGCCGTTAGCCACTTCAATGCCTTGAATGAGGCCTTCGTCAAACAGGGCCTGCTGTTCAGGTGATATCTCAATGACGCCGGTGGGGAAGTCTCTCGGCCATGCGGGATGATTCCAGATCATAAACCCCTGCTGTGCTTTGGCTGCTCTGAGTGCCTGAAGGGCGTTTACATATGTCTCCTCACGTCTATTTTGAATGGTGAGAATGGGGTTGGTGTCGTTGAGAAATAGGGCGTTGACGTGGCCCGGCGCGTATTTCCGGGTTATCTCAGCCCCCAGTATCAGTAGCAGATCGGTCTGTTCGCGTCCCTGACGGTTTTCGGTGTCCGCCAGCACAAATGCCCGATTTCGGTCGGGGTGAGGAATATCGGCGCGGTGCGGTTGGTACTCGAGGTGCTCGGTGATGGCGACAGCGTCGAGACGATCCTTGTTCGCTTCCCAAACCCGCACTGTGGGCCAGACATGACCATCTGAAAAGACACTGTGGGTGTGGGTGTCGACTGACAGCACCAGACGTCCATCGGCGAGGGGCGGAAATCGCAGTTCTCTGGATTCCACGGTAAACGCCGCAGGCGCCAGTAACAGAGTGAGGCTCAGGGTTAGCATTGCGCGATTCATGGCTGATATATCCGTGTCAAAGTGGCCATAGTATCGAGCCCTCATGTGACAGCTTATCGTTATTTACTTGACCGATAGCACCGGTCCAGTATGTTGGCTCAGATGATCGTTTGAAACATATGAGGTAGACGTGAACCCCAAGGCTATACACAACCGCATTACCGAGATGACCGGTGTTGATTATCCAATTTTTCAGGCACCGATGGGCTGGATAGCTCGCGCACAGTTGGCTTCTGCTGTTTCAAACTCCGGAGCAATGGGCATCATCGAAACCTCCTCAGGTGAGTTCGATGCGATCAAAGGGGAGGTCGCGAAGATGCATGACCTCACCGATAAGCCTTTTGGCATGAACGTGGCGCTAGCGTTTGTGAAGGGAACCAATGTTATTGATTTTGTGATTGAGCAAGGCATCAAGTTCGTCACAACATCCTCTGGCAGTCCCAACCTGTGTACCCGCCAATTTCAGGAGGCAGGTATCAAGGTGTTTCACGTTGTACCCACACTCGATATGGCGCTTAAAGCCTTGGATGCGGGTGTCGATGGTCTCGTGGTTGAGGGTGGTGAAGGCGGTGGCTTTAAGAATCCACAGCCTGTAGCAACTATGGTGCTCCTGCCCCTGATTCGCGAGCGAACCGAGGTGCCGATCATTGCGGCCGGCGGTATTTGCGACGGTGCAACCATGGCCGCTGCCTTTGCCATGGGTGCCGAGGGTGTCCAGCTGGGTACGGCCATGTTGAGCTGCACCGACTCTCCGGTTCATCCCAATTGGAAGAACGCCATTTACCAAGGAAAAGAGACCGATACAGTGTTCTTGAACCAGCAAGGTAGGCCTGCATTGCGTGCGATGCGCACCGAGAGAACGGGTGAGCTTGAGCTACTGGGACAGTTCCAGCCTTTTGAGCACATGGCTAATATTTTAGATCTGTATTTCGGGGGGGATTTGGAAGCGGCTATTCCGCTAACAGGTCAAGTTATGGGGCGTATTCACGAGGCGCGGTCAGCGGCTGATATTGTCACGTCAACAATGACTGGGTTTTACCAATCCCTGTCGCGTCTGGATGCGTCTTACGGGCAGTGATGGTCATGAACAGTGATGGTCATGGACAGTGACCGTCACGGATAGTGATTGTTATGTGTATTGATCATCAGGGGCATTGATCGTCAGGGGCGGTGATCGCTAGTGACAATCGATTGTGTAGGCGCAGAAGCCTTGAAACCTCAGCAGCTGTAAATAGCAAAAAGCCGGCAGAAGCCGGCTTTTTGTTCATGATTTGCGTGCTCAGAAGAGCCTCGGTATCAGTACGGGCGTCTCTTTGAGATAGGCTTGATATTCCGGGTCATCTCCCCATCGCGCACCCGCTGTCTTGCGGAGCAGCGGAATGCCGCTAATTCGCGTTAACAGCAGTGCGACAAAGAGCGGTGATACCAAGAAAATCAGTGCACTTTCGCTGAGTGAGGGCCATGCCATGACCGCTACGCCCGTCCACAAGACAATCTCACCGAAGTAATTGGGGTGCTGCGCTCGCGACCAGATGCCGGTATTGATGAACCTGCCCTCGTTTGCGGGATCAGCTTTAAATCGACTTTTTTGATTGTCCGCTATTACTTCTACAAGGAAACCTATAATCCACAGTATGACGCCGGCGTAGAAGACGCCGCCCAGCGCATCGGTATTGGGTGTCATGATGGCCGCAAGCGCTGCGCCTGCCGTGATAAAGACCCATGTACCCTGAAGTGTCCACGTCAGCAGGAAGCGAGGTGTCGACAGTTTAATCTTGCGAAATCGCTGATCTTCCCCCGCCTTTTTGATGCGCATAAACAAAAACGGACCCAGTCGCAGTGCCCAAATCATGACCGCGGCCGCAATCAACTGTTGGCGAAGGCCAAAGTCGATGGCCTGCTGAACCGCAAACACAGTCACCGTGACGTAGGTCAGACTGCCCACCAAGTCGAAATAGTGCTCTGTTTCAAACAATCTAGCGTGTATTAAGCCGATCCACTGCACTGCAAAAACGCCTACCGCCATGGCCACCATGAGTGGCAGGCCATAGAGCCTTGAACCCGTTTGATCCCCCAGCCAAGCGATGCCGAGTACAACGACAGTTACGGCAATTGATATTGCAACAAGTTTAGGTCCCATGATGTCCTCGCTTATGCTTATTATTCAGGCTGATGCGCTTACTGGATGTTACTGCTGCGTATTGATAAATGGCCCGTCGACGCAGATACGACGCCCATCAGGTGAGGCGCAGGCGCCACAGATACCCACCCCACACTTCGTGGTGTAATCGATAGCGCTGAACATGCGCGAGGCATCCACATACTCACGTTGAACAGCCTCAGCCGCGTGAATCATCGGTTCTGGTCCGCAGTTGTAGAACTCAGTGCGCGCCAGAGTCTCGCTGTCTAGCGTTTCCAAATAAGAACGAAGTGCGTCCGGCACTCGCCCATTAAAACCCGCGCTGCCGTCATCTGTGGCGATATGAACCTCGGCGATCTCGCGGCACTCGTCCGTAAAGTAAAGGCGTTCGGCACTGCGTGCGCCAGCAAAAATTTGCACCGGGTTTTCGTCTGAGCCGAAGTCGCGTGCAATTTGGTAAACCGCGGCTAGCCCGGTGCCACCGGCTACACAGATGATATTGGCGTCGTCTTTGGGCATAACAGCTGCACCGTGCGGCCCTCGTATGTAGACATCATCCCCAGGTTTGAGCTCATAGCAGGCATGGGTGAACTGTCCGACGTCGATGACAGCGAGCCGAAGCGGCGAGTCGGTCAGGCATGAGAAAGGTTTTTCTCCAACGCCCGGGATCCACACGAAAACATACTCACCGGGCTGAATGTTGATATTGCCATCCAAAGTCAGGACAGTGATGTCGTCGCATACCGGTTCGTTAGCGAGGACTTTAAACGGTGCAAAGTCCATGTCCAGTTCAAGGTTGAGACCTGCTCTGGCCTTGTCACTGCCAAATTCAATATCGTCTCGAAGCTGACGGAAGTAGGTGTTCATATCTTCCGTGTCCATGCCGCTCAGCGCCGAGCCCACACCGACAATAGTTGCTCCAGCATGCATGGCGGCGCGGCAATCCTCTGCTGTCGACAGGCCACCGCAGCCGATGATCGGCGTGTCGGTGATTGATTTCAGCGCGCGAATGCATTTCAGTGCTGTGGGCAGGACACCACTTCCCGACATGCCGCCCATGCCGTTACTCAGCACTGCATGACCGTGACTCTCGGTGTAGCCGGGTCCGACAGTGTTAATGGCACAGAGACCGTCGGCGCCTGCATCGAGCGCTGCTTGGCCTATATCCTCAATGCGATCAACATTGGGTGTGAGCTTGGGAATAACCGGTACATCCACGGCCGCCTTCACTGCGCTGACAATTGCGGCAACCATCTCGGGATCCTGACCCATAGCCATACCGTAGCCCTGCGCGTGTGGGCAGGAGAGGTTAAGTTCTAAACCATCGGCTACTGGCGCCAGAATTGTTGCGACCTCGACAAACTCTTCGATGCTGCCGCCAAAGATTGAGACCAATAAGAAACGGTCTTCTGGAATATTCAGTGACTCAAAACCTTTCCGAGCCTCTTCTGCACCGGGGTTGGTCAGGCCCACAGCGTTGACGAAACAGCCGGGGGCGTACTGTGAATAGACTGGCTCGCGATTGCCGGCTCGTGGTGCGGGACCCACGCTCTTTGTGGTGACAACACCAATTTCGGGGAGCTCGTCGAAAATTCGTTGAATGATACTCGGAGCCGTAGAAACAATTCCTGAGGGAATCGTAAAAGGACCGCTGACCGTTTTCCCAAGAAACGCTGTTTTCACCCGACTCTCCATGTGTGCGACGCGCAATTATACAGGCCTGCGCGCCGATGAGCTATGGATGAGCTGTCAGAGCGCCATCAACCATGGTGCTGTTCATGGTCCTGTTTAAGTACCGCAAAACGTCCGGGTGACGCGCTCAGACCCAGTCGGCGTGGCAGCCCACAAGGCATCGTTGTCATGCCAATCAAACGGCTGCTGCCAGCGTATAAACGCGGCTTCCAGCTTGTCATAGTCTTGCGACTCGGCATCACCAATTGCGCTGGCCACCAGATGGTTCCGGGGGATGACAACCGGATTGGCGCGCCTCATGAGGTCCGCTGTCTCTTGATTATCCCCCTTGTTCACCGCCCTACGTTGCCGCCACGATGCGGTCCACCCAATGAGATCCTCGCTCGGCGTAAATAAGTCACCGATTGGGGTGTGGTTAGCATCATCGAGCGCTTGGTGAGTCAACCAGCGGTAGGCGAGTGTCAGATCGAGTGCGTCGCGCTCCAAGATGGTTAAAAAAGTGTCGTGGAGTTCGGTGTCCTCCGGACGAAAGCTGTCAAGCCCAAGTTTGGCTGCTATGCGAGTTTTGAAGGCATCGGTGTACCAGCGAGGAAACTCGTCTATCACTGACTGTGCATAGGCTACCGCCTTGTCTTCCTGGCTATTGAGCACTTTGAGCAGACAGGATGCTAAAACGCTGGTGTTCCAGTGGCCGATGCCGGGCTGGTTGGATAGCCGATAACGTCCGTGACTGTCGATGGCACTGAACACAGCGTCAGCTTGGTAGGTATCAACGAAGGCGCAGGGCCCGTAATCGATGGTCTCACCGGAGAGCAGCATATTGTCCGTATTCATCACACCGTGAACAAAGCCGAGGCTCTGCCAATGGGCCACTAGAGATGCTATCCGCTTGACAGTGGCTTCGAGTAGGACCTCGGCCTTGGCTTCGAGTGTCGTCGCATCCTTGGCCGCCAGGATGTCAGCGAAGTGGCGCTCTGCGGCGTACTCGACGAGTTCCGCCAGTCCATCGCCATCTCTGGTCATAGCAAAGTACTGAATGCTGCCGAAGCGCAGATGGCTCTTTGCCACTCGAACGATGACGGCGCCGGGTTCCATGTCGTTTCGGTAGACCCGATCTCCCGTGGCAATGGCGCCAAGCGCGCGAGTGGTGGGTACGCCAAGGTGGTGCATTGCCTCTGAGAGGAGGAATTCTCTGACGACCGGTCCCACGGGCGACTTTCCATCGCCACCGCGCGAGTAGGGCGTTTGCCCGGCCCCCTTTAACTGGATATCGAATCGCTCGGCATCGCTCCGAGTCCATTCGCCCAGAAGCACGGCTCTGCCGTCCCCCAGCTGAGGGTTGTATTGACCAAACTGGTGGCCCGCATAGACCGACGCACTGGGCTTTGCACCTTCCAGCTCACCGCGGCCAGAAAAGGCCGCCAAGGCCAAATCGGTTTTGCGCCACATGTCAGGCCACTCTATCTCGGTTGCCAGCGCCTCGTTCCATGCCATCCACTCGGGCGCAGTGGCTGGCTCAGGAGCCACCGTGGCGGTATAGGCGCGACCGAGCGCTTGGTATGAGTGCTGCCAGTGGGGTGTGTGCATCATTATTGAATTCGCT
>ERZ802827.1190-NODE-1190-length-13182-cov-37.2002_pt1 | contig 13182 bp, 11 predicted proteins | sample MGYA00345652_ERZ802827 | MGnify/ENA primary metagenome ERZ802827 (study PRJEB30503, sample SAMEA104212372) | marine metagenome | biome: Westerlies Biome; feature: [SRF] surface water layer (ENVO:00010504) within the epipelagic zone...; material: water... | reverse complement strand
AAGGCCCCGCCGCTTCCATGCCGTTTTCGCCGCTGCGCCAGAAAATATAGCCCATGCCAGGCAAGCCTTCTTTTTGCGCAAATGCATTCATTCGATCACAAAACTTGCGGCTGCCGCCCCCGGGCGCGGGGATGGCGCGAATTTCAGTGCCCTCTTGTTCCAATAATTTTGCAAAAATTGCAAAGCCCGACCCGCGGAAATGATCAGAAACGCGCTGCATTTTGATCGGGTTGCGCAGATCTGGCTTATCCGAGCCATACCAAAGCGCTGCATCGCGATAAGAGATTTGAGGCCAATCGGTATCGACCGTGCGCCCGCCGCCAAAATCTTCAAAAACCGAACGTAAAACAGGTTGAATCGTGTCAAACACATCCTGTTGCGTGACAAATGACATCTCAAGATCAAGTTGATAAAAATCAGTTGGAGAGCGATCCGCCCGCGGATCTTCATCGCGAAAGCAGGGGGCAATTTGAAAATATTTGTCAAAGCCCGAAACCATGATCAGCTGTTTGAACTGTTGAGGCGCCTGCGGCAATGCATAGAACTTGCCCGGATGCAGCCGGCTTGGCACCAGAAAATCGCGCGCGCCTTCCGGGCTTGAGGCTGTGATGATCGGGGTTTGATATTCGCGGAAATTACGCTCCCACATTTTGCGTCGGATGCTGGCCACCACGTCTGAGCGCAGCTTCATATTGTCTTGCAACTTTTGGCGGCGCAGATCCAAATAGCGGTAGCGCAGGCGCGTTTCTTCAGGATAATCTTGCTCGCCAAAGACCATCAGCGGCAGCTCTTCAGCTTGCCCCAAAACTTCCAGATCGCGAATAAATACCTCGACCTCACCCGTGGGAATTTTGGCGTTGATCAGACTTTCATCGCGCAGCATGACATTGCCATCAATGCGGATACACCATTCGCTGCGCAGCTTTTCAATTTCTGCAAACACGGGGCTGTCCGGGTCCGCCATCACCTGCGTGATGCCATAATGATCGCGCAGATCGATAAACAGCAACCCACCATGATCACGCACGCGGTGCACCCAGCCTGAAAGACGCACGGTCTCTCCGACATTTGATTTATTCAGGTCGGCGCATGTATGGCTGCGATAGACGTGCATGGCTTTGGCCTTTCCAAGCAAAGATCAATTCTTGTGCCGATACACAGGGTTGTGGGGCTGATGTCAAGTCATCCCAGAAGCAGTTTGCCTTTGATTTCGCCTCTAAGCGCGTTGCCAAGCCAAAACGACTGGCAATTTTCCAAATCTTTAGCGGTGATTATTTTTGCCCGCACTTGACGTTTTGCCAGTTTGCGGGCTCGTAACACGCCGGGCAAGCACCCGCTGCTGATTGGGGGCGTCACCCATTCTCCGGTTTTAAGCTGCAGAAAAACATTGGTGATCGTGCCCTCACAGAGATGATTTTTTTCGTTGAAAAAGATCATCTCATCGATATGGGGTGGCAGCGCAGCGCGAGCGTCATCATAGATCTGGCGTTGGGTGGTTTTATGGCGCAGCCAGGGATCATAGGAAGTTAACCGCTGCGCGCTGATGGCAACCTGCCATTCGGGCTGCGTGGGGGCAAGCGGCGCCTGGGTTATTTCAACGGCTCCGGTTTGGTCAATGGTAAGCCGGCATCGTAAGACTTTGGTGGTTTTGATCGTTTGAATTTTTTCGGTGATGAAGCCGCGCTGGAAAACAAACCCCAATTTTTGCGCGCTTAGGCACATGCGGTCTAAATGCCGTTTTATATCCACCGCCCCGCGCTGCGGATCAATCCGCAGGGTTTCAATCAATCGGCAGTTTTTTGGAATGTGGTTGCGAAGCGGGCTTTCCACAGAGCTTCCTCATATTCTGAGGCGGCATCGCTGTCATAGACCACGCCGCCGCCAACGTTTAATTGAACGCTTTGGTTATCGATCATCAGGCTGCGGATCGCAACGTTGAACTCAGAGCTGCCATCCGGCGCGGCCCAGCCGATCGTGCCACAATAAATTTCACGCGGCTCGGGCTCTAAATCCCGCAAAATTTGCATCGCCCGCAATTTCGGCGCACCGGTGATGGAGCCACATGGAAACAACGCCTTGAAAATATCAGACAGTGTTTGGTCTTTGCACAATTGACCCAAAACTTGCGAGGTCATCTGATGAACGGTGGCATAGGTTTCCACGCGATAAAGCGAAGGCACTTTCACCGATCCTGCCTCGCAAATGCGCGAAATATCATTGCGCAGAAGGTCTACAATCATCAGGTTTTCTGCGCGATTTTTCGTGTCAGATTGCAGATAGTTTAGCCGTTTCTGGTCTTCAGGTTTCGTGATGCCGCGCGGCTGTGTGCCTTTCATCGGGCGGGTTTCGATCTGCCCTGACGCGTGTGTGCGAAAAAATAATTCTGGAGACCGCGATATGATCGCCCGGCCATCCTCTTGTTCGACCAAGGCGCCGTGTTTTACCGCTTGGTAAGCGCTGAGATCGTCAAACAAACGCGCAACCGATCCTTGGAATTCCGCTGTTAGCCCGAAGGTAAGATTGGCCTGATAAATATCCCCCGCAGCGATATAACGTTGGATGGTGGTAAAGGCCTTTTCATATTCGTCAAACCGCCATTGCGGCGTAAAGGCGCTAAGCTGGGCTGCCCGGTGGGCTGCGGTTGAGAGGGGTGGCCGCGCTGTTGGGCCTTGGTAAACGCCGAAACACAGTAAAGGCCATTGCCGCGTTTCCGGCATTGCCGCGTTGAGGCGCGGCTCGAGCGCATAGCCCATTTCATAGCTGGCGTAGCCCGCGATCCAGTGCCCTTGTGAAAGCGCTGCATCCAAAGCTGCCAGCGCGTTTGGCAGCGCTGAGGGGGAGGCAGCGCAAATCACCCTGATCGGGTGGTCAAAACTGCGCGGTTGTTGCGCATCGCCTGTGTCAAACCGAATCTTCATGTCACGTCCGCTGCTATTCTTACGTTCCTCATAGGACCAGTTTACCGAAGAAGACAGACACTTTTACTGCAAATAATGGTATTTTTGCCTAGGCACTTGCACCTTGCAGCGTGATCTCTATAACCCACAACAATTTGCCGCGTTTTGCTTGGCAGCGCTCGGCTGTTTCGCCGCTTTATCAAAGGTTTTATAATGCCCAAAAGAACCGATATTTCATCGATCATGATCATCGGAGCCGGTCCTATTGTTATCGGACAAGCTTGTGAATTTGACTATTCAGGGGCGCAGGCCTGTAAAGCGTTGCGAGAAGAAGGGTATCGGGTGATTTTGGTCAATTCCAATCCGGCCACGATTATGACGGATCCGGGCTTGGCGGATGCCACATATATCGAACCGATCACCCCAGATGTGGTTGCTAAGATAATCGAAAAAGAACGCCCCGACGCGTTATTGCCCACGATGGGTGGACAGACTGCGTTGAACACATCTTTGGCGCTAGAGGAAATGGGCGTTTTAGACAAATTCAACGTTGAAATGATCGGCGCGAAGCGTGATGCGATTGAAATGGCTGAAGATCGTAAATTATTTCGCGAAGCGATGGATCGGTTGGGGATCGAAAACCCCAAAGCCACGATTATTACCGCGCCGAAAGATGCCAAAGGTAAAACCGATTTGAACGCTGGCGTTCGCATGGCCAATGAGGCCTTGGATGAAATCGGATTGCCCGCGATCATTCGCCCAGCCTTTACGTTGGGCGGAACAGGCGGCGGCGTGGCCTATAACCGCGATGATTTTGAATATTATTGCCGCACGGGCATGGATGCTTCGCCGGTGAACCAGATTTTGGTGGATGAATCGCTTCTGGGTTGGAAAGAATATGAAATGGAAGTGGTTCGCGACACAGCGGATAACGCCATTATCGTCTGTTCGATTGAAAATGTGGATCCGATGGGCGTGCATACGGGCGATTCGATCACCGTAGCGCCAGCGCTGACGTTGACGGATAAAGAATATCAAATCATGCGCAACCATTCGATCGCCGTGTTACGCGAAATTGGGGTGGAGACTGGCGGCTCGAACGTGCAATGGGCGATCAATCCCGAAGATGGCCGCATGGTGGTGATTGAAATGAACCCGCGCGTGTCTCGCTCGTCTGCGCTGGCCTCTAAAGCAACCGGGTTTCCAATTGCAAAAATTGCCGCCAAACTGGCGATTGGCTATACGCTCGACGAGCTGGACAATGATATCACCCGCGTAACGCCTGCAAGCTTTGAGCCGACAATCGATTACGTTGTAACCAAAATTCCACGTTTTGCCTTTGAGAAATTTCCCGGTTCGCAGCCTGCGCTGACCACAGCGATGAAATCTGTCGGCGAAGCGATGGCAATCGGCCGCACGATTCATGAATCGTTGCAAAAAGCCTTGGCATCTATGGAAACCGGTCTCACCGGTTTTGATGAAGTTGAGATCGAAGGGGCGCCTGAAAAAGCTGCGGTTGTGCGCGCAATCAGTTTGCAAACGCCGGATCGGATGCGCACGATTGCGCAAGCGATGCGCCATGGGTTGAGCGATGATGAAATTTTTGCCGTCACCAAATTTGACCCTTGGTTTCTGGCGCGGATCCGCGAAATCGTTGATATGGAAGAGGCCGTGAAGACAAATGGGCTTCCGCAAGATACAGAGGCTCTGCGCGAGTTGAAAATGTTCGGCTTTACCGATGCCCGTCTTGCCCATTTGACGGGGAAGAGCGAAACCGCAATACGCCAGCTGCGCCACGCTAAGGGTGTGACGGCGGTGTTCAAGCGGATTGATACCTGCGCGGCTGAATTTGAAGCTCAAACCCCTTATATGTATTCCACCTATGAAGCCCCGATGATGGGCGATGTGGAATGTGAAGCGCGCCCGACCGAGGCGTCAAAAGTTGTTATTTTGGGCGGTGGCCCAAACCGTATTGGGCAGGGAATCGAATTTGATTACTGCTGTTGTCATGCTTGCTTTGCACTGACCGATGCGGGCTATGAAACCATCATGGTGAATTGTAATCCTGAAACGGTTTCTACTGATTATGATACCTCAGACCGGCTATATTTTGAGCCGCTTACATTCGAACATGTGATGGAAATTCTGCGTGTTGAACAAGAAATGGGCACTTTGCACGGGGTGATCGTGCAGTTTGGCGGGCAAACCCCTTTGAAATTGGCCAAAGCGCTGGACGCTGAAGGTATTCCGATTTTGGGCACCACGCCGGATGCGATTGATTTGGCCGAAGATCGCGAGCGGTTTCAAAAACTGGTGCAAGATCTGGGGCTAAAGCAACCCAAGAATGGCATCGCCAGTACGAATGAACAGGCGATTGAAATTGCCCAGGGGCTGGGGTTTCCTTTGGTGATCCGTCCGTCTTACGTGCTGGGCGGCCGGGCGATGGAAATCGTGCGCGATATGGGACAATTGGAACGCTATATCAAAGAGGCGGTCGTGGTCTCTGGCGATAGCCCTGTCTTGCTTGACAGTTATTTGGCGGGTGCTGTTGAATGTGATGTGGACGCGCTTTGTGACGGCACTACCGTGCATGTGGCGGGCATTATGCAGCATATCGAAGAAGCCGGCGTGCATTCAGGCGATAGCGCCTGTTCTTTGCCGCCCTATTCTCTTTCTTCTGACATTATTGAGGAGTTGAAAAAGCAAACGCAGGCCTTGGCCCTGGCGCTGGGTGTTGTGGGGCTGATGAACATACAATTCGCAGTAAAAGATGGCGAGATTTATTTGATTGAAGTTAACCCGCGCGCCAGCCGCACTGTGCCATTTGTGGCCAAAGCCACCGATAGCGCCATTGCCTCAATTGCGGCGCGTCTGATGGCGGGAGAGCCGATGGAAAACTTTCCACTGCGCGCGCCTTATGGCGAAGCTTCTTATGAACAATCGGTGCCGATCGCAGATCCAATGACTTTGGCCGATCCCGATATGCCTTGGTATAGCGTCAAAGAAGCGGTGATGCCGTTTGCGCGCTTCCCCGGTGTAGATACAATTTTGGGGCCCGAAATGCGCTCGACCGGTGAGGTGATGGGTTGGGATCAAAGTTTTGCGAGGGCATTTTTAAAGGCACAGATGGGCGCTGGTATGGATTTACCACGGCCCAAGCCGGGGCAAGACACGCGCGTGTTTATATCGATCAAAGATGCCGATAAAACCGAACAGATGGTAAAAACTGCGCAGATCTTGGTTGGGCTTGGGTTCGCTTTGGTCGCCACGCGGGGCACCGCGGCCTTCCTATCGGAGCATAAGATCAGCTGCGATGTTGTGAACAAGATGTATGAGGGACGCCCGAATATCGTTGATATGCTGAAAAACGAAGAGATTTCTTTGGTGATGAACACAACCGAAGGGGCGCAAGCTGTGGAGGATAGTCGTGATATCCGTGCGGTCGCGCTTTTCGATAAGATCCCCTATTACACCACGGCTGCGGCCTCTTATGCGGCGGCTCTGGCGATGCAAGCGCGCGAGGAAGGTGCATTAAACGTCAAATCTTTGCAAGGCTAGGGCGGCTGCAATTTTTGCAGGGCGCAGGTTTGCGCGGTTAGATCGGCTTTGGGGGCAGCCTGCGCCTTACACTCGGCTTGGATTAGCCGTCAGGCTGGGTATCAAGCATCGATTTACGTTGTGAAAAACGGTGATGCCAGGCGCTTAATTGGTCGCGCCCATCGCGCCAAGCCCGCGCCTGATGGCGGAAATCAAGATAGCCTAAGCTGCAGGCCAACGCCAATTGCCCCATATTCAGCGGCCCATCTAGCGCAGAGAAATCCCCGGCATTTAATGCATCAAGGGCTTGCTCAACTTTTGCCCATTGGGCTTCGATCCAGCTGTGCGATTGCTCATGCGCGGCGCGCAGGCGCAGTTCATAGACCATTGAAACGGCCGATTCTGCTATGCCATCAGCTAAGGCCTCTAGGGTCAGCACATCCCACAAAGTTTCTTTGGGATATAAATTGCTGCCTGCAAAATCATCTAAGTAGCGGCAAATCACCCGGCTATCGAACAATGCCCCGCTATCTTCGGTGATCAAAGTGGGCAGTTTGGCGAGCGGGTTTGCTGCTTTCAAATCTGCGGCGCTGTTAAAGGCCGTGGTTTGCACGGTTTTTAAAGCGATTTTCTCTGTCAGTCCGGCTTCATGGATCAATACATAGACTTTGCGGGCAAAGGGCGAGGCGGCCGAGAAAATCAATTGCATTGTAAATTTGCCTTTACGTGATCGATTGAGTGCAAGCTAGCGCTCGGCTGACTGCTTTTCCAGCGCTATTTGCGCTTTTCCTACTGACTGGGCAGCCAAGATTAGGTCAGCGTCTCCACAGGCGTAGATACACCGCATTGGGTTATTTTTTTCGGCCCGCTGAGGCCAAACCTTTTTAAACCATATCCGGTTATTTAGATGTGGTGCTTTTGCAGGCTTGGAAACAGCGTTGGGGGATCGCCGTATTGCCATTTAGGATATTTTTGCATCACAAGATGAAATGCATCAGAGCCTAGAAAACCTTCTAGCCAGCGTTGCACATAGGGCCATGGCTGGGCGTCGAACCAGGGTTTATTGATAAAGGCGAATTGACGCACGAAAGGCAATATCGCGCTATCTGCTAGAGTTGCGGTGGGCCCGAATAAGAACCCTGCCTGCAGCTGCTCGTTTAAGAGGTGCAAAAATTCGCTGGCGATCTGGCGATTTTTTAGCGGATCATCTTGGGGAAAGCGGTTGGGGTATTTTGTGCGGTCTAATGCGGCTTTAAACGCTCCGTCATTCTGCTCAATCAGCGCATAGCCTGCATCGGGCATTTTTAGCCAGCCCTGTGGGTCATTTTGCCTTAACGCCCAAATCATAATATCGAGGCTTTCATCAATCACAAAATTTTCATGCTGCAGGCAGGGTACGCTTTGGCTAGGCGAAATGGATAAAAAAGCGGGCGCTTTGTCGCGCAAAACGATCTCGCGCAGGTCTGTAGAAATGGCAGAGATCTGCAGCGCAAGCCGGGCACGAATGGCATAGGGGCAACGCCGAAAACTATATAGAATGGGCAGGGTCATCTGAGCGCGGTGCAGCTGGGGGTCATCAGGCGACCAGCTGTTGGTTCCGCATGCCGATGATTTTTGCGGATATAATGCACCCTTCGGCTTGCGGTGTTGAAAACACCACTTCGGTGAATTGTTCGGTGCGCCCCATTGAGGGGTTTTCCATTAAGATTGCATGGGTTTTGCCATATTGGGCTTTGAGATGTGCCGCAACTTTTTGCGAACCAAGCGCGCGTAATTTGGCGGCGCGGTGTTTTATATCTGGGCCTTTCACTGCCGGCATTTTCGCCGCTGGCGTGCCCTCTCGGCTGGAATAAGGGAAAACATGCAGCCAGGTTAAATCACATTCCTCCACCAGTTTCAGCGAATTGGCAAAATGCGCTTCGGTTTCGGTTGGAAAACCCGCAATGATATCTGCGCCAAATGTGATATTGGGGCGCAGTTTGCGCGCCGTTTCGCAAAATGCGATGGCATCATCGCGCAGATGGCGCCGCTTCATGCGCTTTAAAATCAAATCATCCCCGTGTTGCAGGCTAAGATGCAAATGCGGCATTAAGCGCGATTCAGTGGCGATCGCAGTCAGCAGATTTTCATCCACTTCAATGCTGTCAATGCTGCTGATCCGCAACCGTGGCAAATCGGGAACAAGCTGTAAGATGCGCATCACCAGATCGCCCAGTTTTGGGGCGCTGGGTAAATCGGCCCCCCAGCTCGTGAGATCAACGCCGGTTAAAACAACTTCATTATAGCCTTTATCCACCAACCGCTTGATTTGCTCGATCACCACGCCGGCGGGTACGGATCGAGAATTGCCGCGCCCAAAGGGAATGATACAAAACGTGCAGCGGTGATCACAGCCGTTTTGAACTTGCACATAGGCCCTTGCCCGTGTGGCAAAGCCATCAATCAAATGGCCCGCGGTTTCGGTCACTGACATGATGTCATCGACTTTGACTTTTTCGGTATCCCCGATCAGATCCCCCGCCATAGTCGACCATGTCGCCGGCTGCATTTTTTCATTATTGCCGATAACGGCGTTTACTTCGGGCATCTGTGCAAAGCTGTCTGGATCAATTTGCGCGGCGCATCCGGTCACAATTACTTTTGAGGTCGGGTTTTCGCGGTGCAACCGCCGTATTTCCTGACGTGATTTGCGAACCGCCTCAGCAGTGACCGCGCAGGTATTCACAATCACCGCATCGCCCAAGTTGGCGTCTTCGGCCAAGGCGCGCATTGCTTCTGATTCATAGGCGTTTAACCGGCAGCCCAATGTGGTGATTTTTGGCGTTTGGCTCATCGCAGGCTGTCCAGGAATTGACGGGTTAAACGACCTGAAAAGACATGCATGGTCGGCCCCGTTAGCCAGACTCCATCTTCGCGCCAATCGATCTGTAAGCTGCCGCCATCAACGTCAATTTTAACGCTGCGCCCAGTAAAGCCGCGGCGCGCGGCCGCCACGGCTGTGGCGCAAGACGAAGAGCCTGAGGCAAGCGTTACCCCAACGCCGCGTTCCCAGACGCGCATTCGGATGTGATCTTTGCCAATCACCTGCGCAAATTGCACATTCGTGCGTTCGGGGAAAAGTGGATGATGTTCAATCGGTGCTGCATCCGCTTCTAGGTTGATTGCGGCGATATCCGGCACAAAAAAGGTACAATGGGGATTGCCCATACCAGTTGCGCTTGGATCTCCTTTGATCGGCAAAACAAGCGTCTCCATCGCTTCAGAAAGCGGAATATCCTGCCATGTGAGCAGCGGCTGCCCCATATTTATCGCTACAGAACCATCGGGGGATGTTTCCGCGCGCAAGGCGCCGCGATCCGTTGTGAGATGCAAGCTGGATTTTTCAAGCTCATCCATCAAATATCGCGCGATGCAGCGGGTTGCATTGCCGCAGGCTGCCGAATCCGAGCCATCAGCGTTGAAAAACCGTAAATGGGCATCGCCAGTGCCGCTTTCTATGACGGCGAGCTGGTCAAAGCCTACGCCACGATGGCGGTCGGCCAAACCGGTAATCAATGCGGGAGGCAAATCTAAAGCGGTCTTGCGCCAATCTAGGATCACAAAGTCATTTCCAAGACCGTGCATTTTTAAAAATGGCCAGTTAGGGGTAAGCGATTTGTTCATGAGCGAGGATATATCTCGCTCAGAGCAATGAATCCATAGATTGCGAGTTTTTCTTTGTTTTCGGGGTTGACCACACCTCGCGGTGTTTTTAAGTAGGCCGCTTAGTGGGCCGTTAGCTCAGTTGGTAGAGCAACTGACTTTTAATCAGTAGGTCGATGGTTCGAACCCATCACGGCTCACCAATAGAAACAAGGACTTAGCGGAAATTACGCTGAGCCTTTTTCTTTTTAAGCCAGACATACAGCCAGACAAATAATGGTTAAGTTGGAATGTTAAGCTATCCATTATATTAATTTTGATAAGCTCAATCTGTTATGTGGGTGTAAGCGCTAGAGCACTTTAAGTTTTTTTTAGCGTCTAACATCTGTCAGAGGCTTTATATCCGATAGAGTTTTGTAAGAATAAGAACTTTAAAATTTATAAACATTTGATTTATAATGAAAAAAGTTAAAGTTAAAGTTGTGATTTTATTTGTATATGGATTAATTCGTTAGGAAATGTATTCTTAAAACACTTAAGTCTCACAGGAGGGTTATTCAGTGCATTTTACCTTTCTGTTGCGGCTGAACTACAAAATCTGAACCTGGATCATATAAAAGCCGCATGTATGCCCTTATTCTAAGTTAAACCTTTAACGTTGCGTAATCGTTGACGCATTTTAGCAGTTTCTGATTTCCGGTAATTGATGACATAGGAGTGTCCGCATGATAGCCGCGCTGTTTAACGGGGTCCTGCCAATCTTCGCAATTAGTGTGATAGGTTATGTATGCGGAAGACTAAAAGTCTTCGACTTTGGCTCAGCCATGATTTTGAACAAATTTGTAATGTTCATTGCAATGCCAGTTTTAGGATTCAAGCTCCTTTCGGAAACGAGCCTGTTTGATGTGCCTGTAGAATTGTTAGTTGGCTACCTTATTTCAGAAACGTGCGTTTATTTAATAACCTTCGTAGTTGCGAGAAAAGTGTTTTCACTTGATGTGAGGGAAGCATTTTTGCTTGGTCTGGCAACCGCGTTAACAAACCACGTTTTATTTATCCTACCAATATCTGAAATCCTAATCGGTAAAAGTGCGACTTTACCCATGGTGGCAATTATCTCGATGGATGGTATGCTTATTTTGAGTGGCGCTATTATAGCTATGGACATTATGACGGCCAAGGATCAAGGATGGCGCTCCACTGCCGTTAAAATCGCTACTAACCCTCCTATATTGGGAATGATAGCAGGTTTGATATATGGATTAAGCGGTCTTTCCGTGGCACCAAATGTTGGTATCTTTATATCGAATATTTCTTCAACAGCCTCGCCAGTTTTACTCTTTGCACTTGGTGTTATTTTGAGCGCTAAACAAGAGGAAATAATTGTTTCACTGTCGAACTTAATTGTCGCGGTGAAGCTAATATTGCATCCAATTATTGCCTATTTTATTTTGAGTATTCTGTTCGTTCTACCAGTGGAATTAGCTAAACCAGCGGTAATGGTAGCGGCAACGCCTTGTGGTGTAATGTCATTCATGTTGGCGATGAACTATGACGTAAAAGTGGACAATATTGCTCGAGTGATTTTAATCTCATCTTTACTGTCTTTACTGACTATTAGTTTCGTAGCAATTATATGATTTTGCCTAATCGCTTTACATCTTATTGAATGAACAAAATGAACGACCTCATGCTGTTATAAAGCGTGATTTTACACTGCCAAATATTGCATGACACCACTGGTACTAAAGAAGCTTAAGTCGCTGCGCAAAAAGACGGCTAAATCGACTTTTATAATCAATAAACGTCTGCGGGCCGTAACGTTGGTTACATGACGCTTGCAAATGTTGAAGAGTACGAAAAATTGTTTGACGTTGAAGTTAAAAAGACGCCGGATTTCTTTGATCAACAGGCCACTCATCAGCTCCAATTGTAGTATCATAACCCAACGCCTCTTCCGATTGGATCGCACCTGAGTGACGGCGCCAGCATACAATTCATTGCTATGCTGAGTTGCTAACTATACGATTTTGTATGTGGGAGGTTATTTGCATGAGTGATGATGAAAAGCAGGCGCTCAGGAATTCAATCGCCGGCAAAAAAGTGTCCGAGATGACAGTACAAGAGCATAAGCTTTTTGATCAAGAGTTTCAGTATGGATTAAACGATACGCCTCAAATAAAACGTGGCGCTATAAAATCTGAACTACCCTTAAAGCCTTAAGATCTAACGATGGGCTTTCTTAGCCGCATGAATTTAATCGTCAATTGGTTTTAAGCCGCATCACAAAAAAGTCGTTAAGCTCAAATTTACGTCACTGGCGCAATGTTATGTAAAGGGCACGTATCGACGTCAGGCATAAGACTATCTGATAGAATGATATATCTCACCACCAATACTTATTACTTTTCCGTAAGTCCCAAGAATTTCTGCAAACTTTTCAAAGTATTCGTTTTGGGATGCATTCTCGACGTGACGTTGAATACTCTCCATACTTTTGAACCGTTCATTTATCGTAAACAGGACGTTACCAGTGAAGCCTTTTGAGGGATCCGTTGGGTCTACAAGTTCGGGAGCTTTTGTAAAGTATGCGCTTACTAAGTGGTCCAGCCCTCCATTTGGCTCTGAATAAAATTCAGTCATCCATTCAGCATGTTTTTGAAACGTAGCTTCAACTTCAACTGACTCCACTTCTGAACAAATATACCCTAAATTTATGCACTTTAAATCAGTCACCTTACTATTCCTCCAAAACTTCAGTCTTTAGTTTAAACTTGTTAGTGAGGCGACACAACATGTGAACTTGGGTCATGCGCTTTTTAACTATAATGTTGGCTAAATATTGAGCAATATTACTAATGTTTCTCCTGTCCGAACTGCTCGATTATCGCCATCGGTGTGTCGGGCCAACCAGAAAAAACAGAACATGCCATACCAAAGATTTCATTGCAATAATCACAGAAACCTACAAGAAAATCCATTGCAAGAGTAGGAAATTTAAAACAAGGTATATATTTGTAATTCAGAAATTATTTTACTCCCGTTATACGCCTGTCTTCACTAAGTTTTTTGATCTGACAAGCAATACCTTTAAAATGTGGGATCC
>ERZ802827.1185-NODE-1185-length-13218-cov-25.5427_pt1 | contig 13218 bp, 13 predicted proteins | sample MGYA00345652_ERZ802827 | MGnify/ENA primary metagenome ERZ802827 (study PRJEB30503, sample SAMEA104212372) | marine metagenome | biome: Westerlies Biome; feature: [SRF] surface water layer (ENVO:00010504) within the epipelagic zone...; material: water... | reverse complement strand
ATGATTTCAACGATGCTTTATTGCCCGTTGGGGCCAATTTTTGGGCGGCTTTGGTGCGCGATCGGTTGCCCAAAAGGTAATATGCTGCTCAGCCCCTCCCCTTGAGATATCGCATATTGAAAAAAAGCCATGAGGCGCTAATTTTCAAATAAGGAGAAAAAAAGAATGAAAGCCAAACTGGTCACCTTAACGTTGAGCTTTATGCTATTTGCGCCAATCGCCGCGGCAGAACCGGGCGCCTGCCCAGATCATGGTGCAGATCCGGCGAAATTCTGCCCCGTTGGATCCGTTTGGGATGAGCGTTCTAAAACCTGCGCGGTCATGGCTTAACCCCATATCAGCCCGAACCCCTTGCGCTAACCGCGTGCCACGCCGCTTGTACCTACCGCACAAACTGATGGCGCTTTGATATTGGTCAGGTTTGGGTTTGTCAGATCATTAACCTGACCGGTCAAACCGGGTTTGCACCCGCGTAATCCCGAGTTAATCGGCGCTCAATTTCCTGTAGCGCCCGGCCATCTAAATGGCTTTCATCGCAATGAAACCCGCGGTTTGAAAACCCATCAGAATCGCTGGTAAACTTATGCATATCCACCAAGCCCATATCACTTTGATGCACGTGATAGGCCAGGCTTTGATTGAACAAGTGAACAATATTCGCCACGCTTGCGTTTTCTGCTGCGCTGCTCTTGGACGAATGCAGGGGTGCCGGAACATTCAGAAAAAAAATCTGATGTTGCATTTCCACAGCAAGCCCGCCCACAAACCGCAGATAGCCTGCAACGGTTTCAGCAATTAAATCTTTCAATTCAATATCACGCGCGTCTGCCACTGCTAAGAAACCTTCATGTAGCCGGCAGTCAATTTCTCCAAAGGACAGCATAACCTTTGAACGCTTTGGCAGATGACGCAATTGAGCACGGAGAATTTCGGAAAATGGGCGTTGCGCCGCGTCAGACAGGTGGAAAACTTTTGTGCCGAACGAAATCATCGGCTGTACTTTATACATCTGACCCTCAAGACGCAGCTTTAAATGGGCGAAACTTAAACAATGGCTTTCGCCCAAATGATAGATAAGACGCGTTTCAGACCCATCGGCTTTATTCGACAAAAAGCCTTTATTTTGCGCTACGAGCGCTTGAATCAACTTATAATAGGCCGAACAAAATATCTGGTCTGCAGCGCTTAAAGCGTTAAAGGCATTACGTCTTTCTGCCAATTTTAAAGCACTAAGCTCAGCCTCCATAGAGGCGCTGGCCTCGTGTATATAAGCATCAATCAACGCAAGGATACGGGTTTTTATACCGGAAAACGGCTGCGCGCGTTTTCTGAGTTTCAAAAACTCTCGTCTCTGCCAAGGGCATTGGATTGATAAATTATAAAGGTTTGCAAAGGCCTCTTCATGCTGCGGGTTTAAGCGCAGCGCCCGTGCAAAACTCTGAAACGCCTCAGATATCTGACCTGCTTTTAAATAGGCAACACCCAGATTGTTAGACGCTGGTGCAAACTCAGGCTTGAGCGCAATCGATTTTTTATAAATATCAATCGCGGCAGCGGTATCCCCGAGCGCAAAAAAACGTATTGGCCATATTATAAAAGGCTTTTGAAAACTGCGGATCCAAATCGGTTGCGTTTCGAAAACTAGTGAGCGCTGCCTGGTACTTTCCAAGCCGCCCATAGCTTTCACCCAAATTATTATGCACGTTTGCATTTTTTGGATCACGCTCCGAAGCATATAAAAAGGTGGTAACGGCAACGTCAAATGCGCCAAGCCGTGCAAAAGCACTTCCAATAATATTAAATAATGGCGCCGACTCTGGATATTGGTTCGAGATCTGCGCTCTGAGCTCAATAATATTTTGATATTTTTCCTGACTAAATAAAAACGTCAAAAGCTTGAGAACAGCGCCGTCACTATCGGGTAGCGAAAGGGGGTAATTGGCTGCGTGACGCACCTTTTTCAGCGCTGTTATCGCCCGCTGATTCTTTGGATAAACGTCTAAAATGTTGCGATACAGCGCCACGGCTTCCGAAGGCTTATTCAGCGCTTCTAACTTTTTTGCCGCCTTTAGCGTTCTGTCAACATTCAAACCCATCACCAAGAAATCTACGCATGCTGTTAGATTATATTTATATCTATATGAAATAAAAATGGAAAGTAATCGTTAAAAATAAATCTCTAAAAGAGATGTCTAACTCAAAATGTACAAAAAATAAGCAACTTAAATCAATATTTTAAATTAAATTTTTGGGCTGAGTGCATTTTTTAGGACCTATTTGAATACAAAATATAAAATCAGTAAATTCAAAAATTATCAAAGCTAATATCATCTCTTTTAAGCGCCTTATCTTTTAATTCATCCATCCATCCAAGGCGAGTTTAACGGTTCAGCGCAAGCCAATATATGCCTGCAAAAATGCCGCCGTGCCGCGCCAAGACACACCTGAATAAAGAAGACGCCGTTGAAATTGCAAAACCAGATCATTTAAGCAGCGCTGATGAAAGCGCCGCTCTGCGACAATCGCAGCCCTGCTTCGCGTTTTCAAAGCGCCTGTCTCATTTTGCTACAAAGATGCTCCGTTTTAATATGACTTCAGCGCTCGAATGAAGAGAGCGAGAGAAACCATTTATTTCTATTGCAACCGGGATCATATTGCGGTCTCAATTCTGCAGCACAGAAACGCAATAAAGACCCGCCACGTCCAGTGAGGCCAAAGTGAAACAGTTTGATTTTATAATTATTGGAGCTGGGTCTGCGGGCTGTGTTCTCGCAAATAAGCTGAGCAAAAGTGGCAAACATAAAGTGCTTTTATTAGAGGCTGGGCCGAGCGATAACCGCTTTTGGATCAAAGTGCCAATTGGCTATGGCAAAGTCTTTTATGATCAAAGGGTCAATTGGAAATACACAACTGCACCCGAACCCCATCTCAATAACCGCAGCATCTATTGGCCAAGGGGCAAAGTGTTGGGCGGATCCAGTTCAATCAATGCAATGGTTTATGTACGCGGCCATCCCAATGATTTCAACGAATGGGGTCAAGCTGCGCCAGGCTGGAGCTGGAGCGATGTTGCGCCCGTCTTCAAGCGCATGGAGCGCTATGAGGCCGTGCAAGACCCTTTGCGCGGCACAAACGGCCCGTTAAGTATAACGGATGTGTCAACGAAGGTGCATCCTTTGACAAAAGCCTATCTACGAGCGGCGGATCAGGCCGGTATCGGCCTAAATCCAGATTACAACGCTCAAACCATGCAGGGGGCGGCTTTATATCAAATAACCACCAACCAGGGTCGGCGGGCATCAAGCGCGCAAGCCTATTTACGCCCAGCGCTGAAGCGTAAAAACCTTGTGGTGGAAACCGGTGCTTATGTGCAAAAATTATGTTTTGAAGGCACGCGGGTGTCGGGGGTGCGTTATCATCACCGCGGGGAAACAAAAGAAGCGCATTGTACAGCCGAAGTGATCCTGGCCGCGGGCGCGATCAACACACCGCATCTTTTGCAGCTTTCGGGGATTGGGCCGGCCACACTTTTGCGGGCCAAGAACATCGAGGTTCGCTGTGATGCGCCGCAGGTTGGCCAAAATTTGAGTGACCATTTGGGAATGGATCTGACCTTCAAAGCCTCACGTCCGAGTTTAAACCAAACGCTGGGCCCTTGGTCTAAAAAACTGATGGTTGGGCTACAATATCTCTTGTTTCGCGAAGGGCCTTTATCGCTTAGCCTCAACCAAGGCGGGGGCTTTACGCATAGTGCGGGCGCCTCAGCACCGCCAGATCTGCAACTGTATTTTTCTCCTTTAAGCTACACGAGGGCTCCGGCGGGCACACGCCCCCTGATGCGCCCCGATCCCTTTGCCGGTTTTAATTTGGGCTTCAATCCTTGCAAACCAACAAGCCTTGGCTCCGTGACGCTGGCCTCACCCGATCCTTATTCCGCGCCGTTGTTGCGGGGCAATTACCTTGACACCGCCTATGATCGCGATCTGATGATCAAAGGGGTCCGTTTAATGCGTAAAATTGCAGGCACCCCAGCGATGCAAGATATGATCGAGCGTGAAATGTCTCCCGGATTGCACTGCGAGAGCGATGAGGAAATTTTAGAATTTGCCAGAGCTGACAGTTGGACGGTGTTTCATCAATGTGGTACTTGCAAGATGGGCCAAGACCCCAAGCAAAGCGTGGTCGATCCGCGCTTGCGCGTGCATGGTATTCAAGGGCTAAGAGTGGCCGATGCATCAATTTTTCCAACCATTCCCAGCGGCAATACAAACGCGCCAGCGATTATGGTGGGCGAAAAAGCATCGGATTTGATTTTAGAAGACACGGGCAAGTGAAAGGGCTCTTATGAAAATTACCGCTATTGAAAGCTTTTGCAACGAATTCGTTGGCTTCGTTCGAGTCACGGTTGAAGACGGATCACAAGGCTGGGGCCAACTTTCAACCTATCACTCGGATATCTCAGCGCAGGTGCTTCACCGCCAAGTTGCGCCTTGGGCTTTGGGCCATGATGAGACCGATTTAGACAATCTGCTCGACCTGATCACCGAGCGCGAGCATAAATTTCCCGGATCTTATTTGCGCCGCGCAATGGGCGGGCTTGATACGGCAATTTGGGATTTGCGCGGCAAACAGCAGGGCAAACCAGTTTGTGAAATTTTAGGCGGAACGGCCGGACCTTTGCGCGCCTATGCCTCGTCAATGAAGCGCGACATTACCCCCCAGCAAGAAGCAGACCGATTCAAAAAACTGCGCGATGAAAAAGGCTTTGATGCTTTTAAAATGCGTGCCGGCGCAGAAGTTGGGCGCAATCAAGATGAATGGGCAGGGCGCACCGAAGAGATCATCCCAACCATGCGCCGCGCTTTGGGGCCTGATGTTGATTTGCTGATCGATGCCAATAGCTGCTATTCGCCTGCGCGCGCGATTGAAATTGGCCATCTACTGCAAGAGAACGGGTTTTGCCATTTCGAAGAACCATGTCCCTATTGGGAACTTGAGCAAACCCAAGAAGTGACCCGCGCCTTGGAGCTTGACGTAACGGGCGGCGAACAAGATTGCGATTTGCCAACATGGCAGCGCATGATTGATATGAAAGCGGTCGATATCCTACAGCCAGATATTCTCTATCTGGGGGGGATGTGCCGCAGTTTACGGGTGGTTGAAATGGCCAAAAAGGCAGCCTTGCCGATCACCCCCCATTGCGCCAACCTATCTTTGGTCACCTTATTCACCATGCATTTGCTGCGCGCTATTCCAAATGCCGGTAAATATCTCGAATTCTCGATCGAAGGGGCGGATTATTATCCTTGGCAAGAAAACCTGTTTTTGGAAAACCTGTTCGAAATCGAAAATGGACAGGCCAGTGTTAGCCAAGCACCCGGTTGGGGCTGTACGATCAACCCCGAATGGCTGGCCCGCTCAATTTATCAAAAATCGGAACTATAACCGCTCTTCCCGCCTCGTGATTACGGATAAAACGCCATGCACTATTATGATCTAGGAACTTATGAATGCACGATAAGCACTCAGTCAGATCGGGCGCAGCTTTGGTTCAACCGGGGCTTAAACTGGCTGTTCGGCTATAATCATCAAGAAGCCATAGCGTGTTTTCAACGGGCAGTTGATGCAGATGCAAAATGCGCCATGGCCTATTGGGGTATCGCTTATGCGGCGGGGCCAAACTACAATATGCCCTGGGCGCTTTACGACGCCGCAAGCAAGTCCAAAGCCTTGCAGATGGCTTTTGACGCGACACAAACCGCGCTAGAGCTCAGCATTAAGACAACGCCGCTTGAGCAAGCCTTAATCGCTGCGCTCAAGGCGCGTTACCCCAAGCGCACTATAGACGCGAATATGGCAGAATGGGATCGCAACTTTGCACAGGTGATGCGCGTGGCCTTTAACGCGCATAGCAATTCGTTGGATATGCTTAGCATTTATGTAGAGGCTCTTTTAAATTGTACGCCCTGGAAAATGTGGGAGATTAGCACAGGAAATCCCGCGGCGGGCGCTTATACGATTGACGCTATGGAGCAGCTTGAACGCGCTTTTGCAACCCAGCCCCACGCCATGCAGCATCCCGGATTGCTGCATTTATATATTCACCTGATGGAAATGTCGCCCTTTCCTGAACGCGCGCTCAAAGCGGCAGAGGCCTTGCGCGACCTTGTGCCCGATGCCGGCCACCTGATCCATATGCCGACGCATATTGATGTGCTTTGCGGGGATTATCAAAATGTTGTTCGATGGAACAGTGCCGCTGTTGCCGCCGATCTGAAATATTATGAACGCGAAGGCGCGTATAATATTTACACGGGATATCGCCAGCATAACTACCATTTCATAATCTATGGCGCGATGTTTTTAGGGCAATATGCCCCGGCTTTGAAAGCTGCGCGCGAGATGTGGGATACGACACCTGAGGTAATGCTGCGCGTGCAAACGCCGCCAATGGCGGATTATTTCGAAAGCTATCTTTCGATGGAGCCTCATATTTTAATTCGATTTGGAAAATGGAAAGACGCCATCGACCTTCCATTACCCGAAGATCAAAGCCTGTATTGCAGCCTCACCGCATTGGTGCATTACGCCCGCGCGCTTGGGCATGCTGCGTTGAAAGATGTGTCATCGGCGAAACAGGAAGAACAGCTTTTCCTGAAGGCCGCGCAGCGCGTTCCAGAAAGCCGGCGTTTGCATAACAATAAGGTTATCGATTTGTTGGCTATCGCCAAATCTATGCTAGCAGGGGAAATAAGCTATCGCGAGGGGCAGTTTGAAAATGCATTCTCCTGCCTGCGCAACGCCATCACCCTAGAAGATAACCTGCCCTATGATGAGCCATGGGGATGGATGCAGCCCACCCGGCACGCGCTTGGGGCGTTGCTGGTTGAGCAAGGCCAGTTGCGCGAGGCAGAGCAGATTTATCGCGAAGATCTTGGATTGGCGACTGGGCTAAGCCGCGCCAGTATTCACCCGAACAATATTTGGAGCCTGAAAGGGCTTTATGATTGCCTGAACGCGCGTGATGAAACTGTTGAAATCAAGCATGTGAAAGCCAATTTGGATCTGGCGCAGGCCCGCGCCGATCATATCGTAAAAGCGTCTTGCGCCTGCGCACTGTCAAAACAGGCTTGATTTATGCGCCATACGCATAAGGCACGAGGCCGCAAAAACTTCTGACACCAGATTTTTGAAGCAGACAGACTTTACCCACGTTTGAAAAACGCTTTGAGCGGCTTTGTTTGCCAATTCTAATGCGGCAATAGGCGCTGGCCCTGCCACCTGCGCAATGCGCCAGTTGGCTTAAGGCCACGGCGTAATTCTGTTAACCCAAATCCTAAGGGATGTTTAGAAAAGCCGGTGATTTTTCTAAAAGCGCACCCCACCATCAGGTACTGAAATGACTATAATCGCGTTGTCGCTTACATGTTGCGCAAATTAGAGATCTATTTGACGCCGCTATGTTAAAAAATCCCGTAAAAATATGAAAATTCTCAACGGTTTCTGATCCAAACCCAAGCTTGCAGCGTAACTAGTCTAAATCTTTGTTCTCCCTAACAAGATTTGTAGACTGGCTGAGCCCTTGGGCTCAGCTTTTTTTATTCTGCTCTTTAAAATGTCGGCCGTTTACGGTTGCACCTGCGTTGTCGCTGCCTGCCTGCAGATTTTTACTAAACACTGAAGGGCGCTGGCCGTATTTCACTTTGAATCAAGTGGAGCAAAGCAAATGTCGGATAGCGATAAGACACTGATCAATATACTTTGGGACGGTGCGCGCCTTGAAAAGCAGTTTGACGAGAATCCCTATAGTTTAAGCGCATCGCAATTGAATATTCTGCAGATGCGCAAGAAATTTTGGCAGACATTCGATCCACAAAAAGAGATGAGCCTGCAATAAAGCTCAGAGCTCGCCGCAAAGCGAAGCAACCTCTTTCTGCTTCATAATTTGGCTTTTTTTGCCCAAATATGAACCCCAAGTGGTCACACAAAACGGCACGCAATAGGTTAGGAAAACCTTAAGGGTTGGTGGAAATTGACCCGCAACTATGACATCGCCATGATTGATCGCGGTTAAGATCGAACCCACAACGCAGGCCGTCAAAAAGGCTTTCTTTGGCGTTCCATTGCTAAACGCAATATCACGAAACCGTGTGCTATGTTCTTTGGCCACTCTACCGCCTCTTTTCTCAGATAAGTTTAGCATAAATGCGTGCGCAATAAAAGGCAGCTTAGCTTGGCTACGGATAGATGATCCTCAGCCCTCAAGCAAAGCGCGGCGCTGGCCTGCAAAAACGATCTTATCCCAATCGCGTAATGAAGACTGTTCTTATAAAATTTTAAGGATAAACTAGAGCGAACAACTTAAATAAGGAACTCCGGCTATGATGCGCATATTCCTGACAGGTCTGATTTTAATGATGGCGCCTGTGCTGCATGCCGGTGAGCAGCGTCCCTGTAGCATTATGTTGAAATTTGGCCATGATAAATTTGGCCCCGTTGCGCTGTACAATTTAACCTTGCAAACAACCAACCGCACCGGGCGGGATGTATCCGCCGTTTCCACGTTGTTTTTCAATGGCGACGGGCAATTGCTGGGCAATACCGAATTGTCTTGCATCGGTTCAAATGGGCCTCTTGGCGCAGGGAGTACTGGTGAATGCTCAAAGTTGATGCAAACAATTGACGGAAAAATGATGGAAAAATTTGGCACCGAAACATGGACGGCGGTGGTCAATACCCAACTTGATCAGCTTAACAGTATTCGCCAGTGTGAAGTGATTGGGTTCCGCTATTCTGAAAAGCGTAAAGGCGATAAAATAACAAATTCGGGAAATTAACTTGGGTGCTTAAAGCACATCACGTTGCGCTTTTACCGCTTCAAATTTTTTCTCACGCTGCACTTCATGCGGCAAATCCGCAAGTTCCCGAAGTGACTTCAACATCGCTTTCCCGGTTTTTTGGCTGCTGTCCATCTGCAACCCGCCAATATCCAAAATAACCAAATCTGCTGATTTTCGATCAATCTCTAAAAATGCTGCGCTCAACTCTCCTAGTGTGGAGCCAAGCGCAGAGAGTTTGCACAGCACCAACTTATCCCCCTTGCGCAAAGCATTCAGCGCAAGGCGCAATTGCCCGCGCAGGTCCTGAGCTGCGGTTTGTTCTTGATAGATATGCTCTTCTAAGCACCCGTAATTTAAGAGCATCGCAACCTGCTCTTCCGCCTGCGATTGCGGTTGAAATAGGGCAATTCTTGAATATCCAACGATCATCAGTGCGCCTTTTTAAGCCTCGTATCCTATACGGCGTTTGATCCGCGCTGTTTAGGCGTTTCTCTATGAGAAACAGACAAAGGCGATCCTGCGGGATAAACTTCGGTGGGCGCGAATTTGCGCTCAACTTGCGCCGCTGGCGGCCGAGCTTAAAGGGTCACCCTCGGTTGAAAGGGCTACATCGGTGACCGCTCTGCCTTCCGCTCGACGGCGGCCTCTTGCTGAGCAGCACCTTGACGCGCATCGGCAAGTTTTTGTTGTGCCAAAACACGCGCGGCGCGGCTGATTTCAACCAGCACGCTGGTATCTTGTTTTAAACTCTGAGACTTTTCAACAATCGTGTCTGCAACGCGCGAGTCTTGAATGCGCGCTTGGCTTTCCTGAGATGCTTGTTGTTGCGCATAGGCGCCCGCCGCTATTCCGTTGATCGTACTCATTTTCACCCCTCGCGATGTCTCAGTGGGCTCTGTTACCCCCTAAATCCATTATGATCTTGCTACGTTTTGAGGGGAGATAGGTCGACAACACAAAAAGTCTACGTACAAATACGCCTTGCGCAGCCAATAAAGGCGACCAGCTGCCCATTTTTTGGCCAAACTGCAACGATTTCAAGCGCTCACATACCCACGACGACAAAGCTGCAATCAAAAGGATTAGGGCGCAACACTGACAGTTAATACGATTGAAAGCGGCAACCCGCTTTATTTCTTTGCGGTCTGCGCCATCCGCAATCGTTCCGCAAGGATCCGTAATATGCCCTTCACCACGATATGCGAGTCATCCACCATTTTATCAAATTCATCCCGTGATACGAAAAGCAAATCGCATTCTGTTACGGTCAGGGCCGTTGCCATGCGTGATTGATCGCTGACAACACCCATTTCACCGAATAATTCATTATCTCTTACCAGAAAATCAGGATTCTTGGTGCCATTGCTGGGCAAGAAAATTCCAACCGATCCCGACAAAACCAAATACACACCATTGGCAGCATCACCTTTACGAAAGACATGCTTTCCAATTTCCATTTTCAAACGCTTCATTCAGATCGTAACCTCGGTATTTTGAATTGCAAAAGACACTTTATCCGATGTCAGAGTTTTAGAAAGCATGTCAAGTTCTTGATCCGTTCGAGCGGGACTGTGATGGCTGATGGCTAATTTTTTAATCTCTGCCAACTCTGCAAAACTACAGGCCTGTTCGATCGAGGAATGCCCCCATCCTTTGCGCCCGTTTGCCAATTCGTGATCCGTGAACATGCCATCCCAGAGCACAAAATCAGATCCCTCAACAAATTTTAATAAAAACGGCAATTGTTCCTCGAGATATTCATTATCCAGCAAATAAGTAAATTTTCCTCGACTGCTTTGCAGCGAATATCCCATACTGCCGCCGGGATGGTTCAATTCAAACACCTCCAAGCTTAAATTTGGCGCGAGCATTTTTTGTATGGCGCTTATGTTCGAAAATTTCAGTTGTTTGAGGATGGTCACGATATCAACGGGAAAATATCCGCCCGAAAAATATGTTTGAATGAGGTTTCTAAGAACGCTTCTATTGACCAGAGCACTGGACAGAAAAATATCTTCCTGATGCGCAAACACGCTTCCATTAAATGGCAGACCTTGAATATGATCGTGGTGAAAGTGGCTATACAGGATAATCGATGTTCGTTTTGTATCTAATTGAACGTTTTGAAAACCAGTTCCCGTATCTAGAATAATTTGCATATCATCCGTCAACACTTCGCAACATGACGTGTTGCCGCCGTATTTGGACGTATCAGCTGGTTGGGGGATAGATCCCCGCGTGCCGTGAAGTTTTATTAACACAATGCAGCTCCAATTCGTTGTTTTATATCAATATTAATTTATCTACGACAAGTCCAACTTTTTTCACATGGGCTTTATAACGGCAGATTTTCACAAAATTTGGGTTTTTACTATTCTTTTTAAACAAATAATAATTTCCATTCTGGGGTTTTCGCTTGCCTCCTGTCAAGTTTATGCCAGTTTCAACGTCAGAAAAGATCGTTTTTGACTGTTTAGGACCGCAGAATGTCAGCCACGCTTGAAGAGATGTTCAATAAAGACTCTATCTTAGATGTCAGCTTTTTTAATTTTGAAAATGCGATAACAGCCGCTTATTTCGCCGATGCAGAACTGAACATTGTCAAGGCAAATAAAAATTTCAAAGCCTTATTTCCCAACATTAAAAATATTGAAGGGTTTAATATCCTTGCCCTTCTTGGTCGGCTTGGGGTTTCCGATGAACAAATTGAAGAGTTTTCAAACAGTTTACAGCGCGACAAAAAAGTTCTCATACCACAATTGAAGATTAAAACCTCTGATGCGTTTAAGACATTCTCTTTTCTGGCCACCTTCACCGAAAATGGCACATTCAGTTATTTAAATGGCGTGCAAGGCCAGCTGATTGACCGGACGGAAGAATACCGGCTTCACGAACAAAATCAAACGCTGTTAGACGAAAACGAAACGACTAATCAACGTCTTAAAGAGAAAAGTGAAAAATTAGAATCAATTGCCAATCGGCTGGCCAAATATTTATCACCACAGGTTTATGAAACGATTTTTTCCGATCGGATGAGGGAAGGTGAAAGCTATAAGCGAAAAAATCTGACGGTTTTCTTTTCAGATATCGTCAGTTTTACTGATATTTCTGACACTTTAGAGCCCGAAAAGCTTGCACATATTATTAACAGTTATTTGTCTGACATGACCGAGATCGCGATTGCGAACGGGGGAACAATCGATAAATTCATCGGCGACGCTGTTATGGTTTTCTTTGGAGACCCGGACAGCGCCGGAGAAGAAATGGACGCGTTTCGCTGCGTGAAGATGGCGTTAGAGATGCAACAAAAAATCGCGCAAATCAGTAGAATCTGGAAGTCCAAAAAAGGTATTTCACATGGGCTTAAGGTCCGAATGGGAATTGCCACCGGCTATTGTACGGTCGGTAATTTTGGGTCAAGCCAGCGCTTGGATTACACGGTGCTTGGCAGTCCGGTGAACATGGCGGCACGGCTGGAAAGCCTTTGTCCGCCGGGAGAGGTTCTGCTGTCCAAAGACACCGCTTTATTGTTAAACGACCGCGTGCAAACCGCGTTTTTCGACGATTTAAAGGTCAAAGGCTTTTCTAAATCAGTTTCAACCTTTAAGGCCTTGGCTTTAAACGACGCCGCAGATCTTGCGCCGACTGGTTTGGTTCATGACAGCGCAAATATTGAGCTGTATGTGAAGAACCCAGAGGATCTTGAATCGATAATTGCGGAGCTACGCCATTTGGAAATTGAGTTTTCGGCCCAGCTGAAACGCAATTCTGATTAAATGTGAAAAAGGGATGTGCTGGTTTTCAAGTCATCAACGACTGCCTCATCACTGTGCCGGTGTGGCTTTTGTCTTAACTTTGTCGAGAGGCCTTCTGTTTTAATTTCTTGGCCTTACGGATTGCTTAAGAGCTATTTGCTTCACCTCTTGCCTCTGGCCTCCTGCCTCCTGCCTCCTGCATCGGACATCGGGCATCGGGCAGCCTGCATTTTTTGACGATATATATAAGCTGTCAATGATCGAAGGCTGTTTGGGTTCAATTTGGCGCCGTGATGCATTGCGCTGGCAAGATGTAGCATGTGTTTTGGTATTTGATTTTTACCGATGTGAAGGCTTTTGGCGCGGGATCGCGACAGATGTCCGCAGCCGGGCGAGTTTTGTTTGTTTTATAGGGATGTTTTTGTAGGTTTGCGCTGGGGATCTGTCTGCGAGGCGATGCTTGTTTATTGCGATGATGCCTTCGATTTAAGACGCCTGTTTTAGACCTCTCGCACTCAGATTTATCTTACGCGTTGGAACGGGTTTTAAGCGATATGGTTTGGGATATGTATTGTGATCGTTTTGAGAGATACGCGGATTTGGTATTTTCTAGGTTTGGCGGT
>ERZ802827.1178-NODE-1178-length-13280-cov-9.36922_pt1 | contig 13280 bp, 12 predicted proteins | sample MGYA00345652_ERZ802827 | MGnify/ENA primary metagenome ERZ802827 (study PRJEB30503, sample SAMEA104212372) | marine metagenome | biome: Westerlies Biome; feature: [SRF] surface water layer (ENVO:00010504) within the epipelagic zone...; material: water... | reverse complement strand
AACGTATAATACAAAAAAAAAAGCAAAAAATTATAGAAAAACAGATGCAAAAACAAATAAAAAGAAAGAGGAAAAAGACGATACTGAACAAGAAATCAAGTTAGATCCTACAGAAAATTTAGCATTATTAATTAGTCAAGCTAGAAACACAAAAAATAAAACACAGAAGATATTAGCAAATGAATTAGGTGTATCTGTAACAATACTAAATAAATGGGAATCTAATAAAGAACTACCAACCAATGGTGATATTGTAAAAATAGAAAATAATTTAGGAATTAAGTTACCAAGAATAAAGAAAATAAAAGAAAATAATAAAAAAGTTTGAATAATTCAAATTATTTAAATCTTTAAATCTTTAAATAATTTGAATTAAATAATATTTTATTAATATATATGAGTGCAATACAAAGTGCTGTATCACATTTATCAGGAACCTCAGGATATAAATGTGTAGATCAAAAAGGTCATTTAGATAATTGTAAAGATCCCCACGGTGTATGTGAAACTAATGCAATATGTAGATTTGTCGATGATATAAAACGACGCGGTAAATTAGATAAAAAAGAAGTAACATATTCGGAAGCAAATAATATAGAAAATGGAGTAAACAACAAATCTAGTTTTGAACTGGTTTTTGGATTAGATTATGATATAGAAAGTGGTAATCGTGTAGGATTACAATTAATTTCGCCAACGGTTTATGAATTTGACATAAGTATATATAAATACAATAAAGTATTAAGAATGTTAGATGAAACATTAAGAGAATTTATAGATAAAAAACAACAGTTTAAGTTATCTAATCCATATGATGCATATAATTTAATAAATGAAATAGTTTATGAAAATAAGAAAAAGTTTTTTAAATTAAAAACTGCTTTAGCAAAAAAAATAGAACCGTTAATAAATAATAGTATACGTGAATATATTGATAATATATTGAAACATAGTGTAGAAAAGAAGTTTAACAGAGTTTTAACAATTGAAAATATAAACCATGATAATATTTATGTTATTATAAAAAATTTTATAGATAATATTAAGAATGATTTATTAAGAGAATATAAATCACCCAATCGCCATATAATGCCCCCATTAAATCCGTCGTTTGTGGCTTCGGTAGAAAAACACGATCAAGTATATCCAATAGAATATCCACAATATTTTTATGGTGGCAAAGTAGGAAAGCATACACGAAGAAATAAACAATCTAGACGTACTAGACATGCTAGACACAATAAACACAATAAACACAATAAACATAGAAATAAAAGAACTCGTCACCGCTCATAATATTTTTACATTTAGGATTTATTGTTATGATTCATTTTTTATTTTTTCCGATATCTTTTTTTGTAATAATTTATATTGATTATATGATATATCTAATGGTTCGTGGATATCTGAATTGTCAGACTGAGTTTGATCGCCATATAATAAATCATTTTTAGCACTCTTTCTTAGAGCACTATCAACATATATTTGCTTCAATAATTCCCCGACTTTATATGATCCTTCGTGTTGGTCCATGTTACCGTCCTCAATATTTTTTAATATATCCAAAAATTTAAATAGTATAGTTAAATCTATAATATCTTTTTTTATTTTAATAAAAATATCAGTATAATTATTATATAAAAAACTGCATTGTGACATGCAAATTTTGTTAAATTCTTCTGGGTCAGATTTTTCTAGTTGGGAATATTTATTTTTAATAAATAACAAATGATTTACATCAGTTTTAATTAGTGGGCTTTGTTTATTGTTACGTATTTGCTCTGTGAAATCTTCGGCATCATTTGCAGATATCATTTTTTGTAAGTTTAATCGTTGGTCATCATTTAAAATATTATTAGTCATTTTGTAATATTATATAATAGTTATATTTTAATATAAATTTTATCTTAATTTATATTAAGTATGAAATTATTAAATAATTTATTTAAAAATAAAATAAATTTAGTGTTATTAAGTTTATTAATATTTATTTTATATATTCTACACACAAATCAAAACAATTATTTTAAGGAAGGAGCTACATTTGGTTCAGTAGAAGATATTATAAATTGTAGAAATGTATCTTCGCCTGATATTTCTTGTGGTAGCAAAAGTTATACACCTGTTTCGGGTACATGTATAGATAGTTATGGGCCTTATGGTAATATAGCTATAAATGATCAAGACAAATTAGATCGGTGTGTTGACAAACCAATTCCATCGGTCGCAACACCACATGCATCTCATCCAAATGAAATAGGAACAACAACATGTACGGCAATAACACATAGAAGCACTGTATTAAAAAATAACGCAGCCCATTCAACATAATCATGAAAATATGAAAATCATGAAAATATGAAATATGAAAATATGAAATATGAAAATATGAAAATATGAAACATAAAATTATATTTGTTAATAAAATTATTAAATTATAAAATTATAAAATTATTATAATAATATAATTTAATATGAATTCAGAAGATATAACAAATACAGTATTAATAATATTAATATTTGCAATAATAAATGTAGTATCTGTTTTAGGAATTGGTATAGCACAAATACAAAAAAATTGGAACGAATATAAATGTATGCCAATAGTTATACCGTTTGCAGGCGTATTTGGCAAAGATCCAGTAAGTACATTCGAAGAATGTATTCAAGGTATTCAAAAGAATTTTATATCCGATATGTTAGGACCAATTTATTCAATCTTTACAGAATTAAATAAAATAGGCGAACAAATAGGTAAATTTATGCTTATATCAAATAGTTTAGGTAATTTTTTTAAAAGTTCATTATTAGATGGAGCAATGAACATATTCGAGATAATTACTCAATTAAGTACTGGAATAGCTACAATTAGTATTAAAATCCAAGATATGATGAGAAAAATATTGGCAGTATTTATATCAGTAATTTATGTTATATTGGGATTAAATATAACAGCAGTAAGTATTTGGAATGGTTTACCCGGACAATTAGTAAGAACAGTAGCTGGGTAGGCCTGAAGTATTTAATAAATAATTATTCCAATAAATAATTATTCCAATAAATAATTATTCCAATAAATAATTTATATATATATTTCAATATGACTTATTTTAATACAATAGAAAATTTATATATAAATGCAGGCTATTTTAAAAGATATGGATTAGATATATTTATTACTGTTATTATTATTATTATTATGTTATCCATATTTGCATATTTAAATACATTAAATAATTTACAAATCATTAGAGCAAATTGGGATAGTGAAAAATGTAATCCAGTATATTTTCCATATGTACCATTAATTAATCCAGATAAAAGTAAAACGCCCCAACAACAAATAAGCGATCATGTAAAAGATTGTATAAATGAAAACATTAAAGATATAACCAGCGATAATATTAAACCATTTTATGGTACTTTCGATTTTTTTAGTACTATTCAAGGTGAGTTTGAAAAATTTATGAATATGCTTTATAGTCTATTAAAATGGTTAATTAGTGAAATAATGTATTTAATTGAAATGGTATTATCTCTAATTCAAAAAACATTTAGTGGGTTTACTCGATATATTCAAGCTATACGCGATATACTCAATAAATTATCTGGAGTACTAGTTACAAATATATTTATATTATTAGAAGTTTTTAATTTGGGAATGGCTGTTGTTTTAAATATGGCGGTTTTTGCTTCAATATCGGTAATGACACCATTGATGATGCAGTTTATGACGACTTTTATATTAGGATTGGGATATTTGTTGATTGGGTTAGGATTTGCCGGATCGGTATTTTTAGCCTGGTTAGCTCCTCCATGTTATGCTATGGCTGCTACGTTAGCTATATCTACTGCAGCGACGTTGGTATTAATAATTTTGCTAGGTATAGTTATGACGGCATTAGTACATATAGAAAATGATGCTCATAGAAAAGCGACAGTTAGTTCAGTAGGAAAAATGCAACATACACCAAAACCCACCGACCACCGCCCACTGTCTCATTAATCTTTATAGCATCAATTAGTACAAAAATAATTCAAAAATAATTCAAAAATAATTCAAAAATAATTCAAAAATAATTAATATATATTTATATTATATATGAATTATATTAATAAACTTATAATATGTAGTGTTTTGTTATTAATTTTAGGTGTAATATATTGGAAAGTATATTTATCTCCACCAACAGAAGGTTTAACTAATAGTTTGGATGATTGGTATAATCCGAAAAGTAGCAGTAAACAACAATTAAATAAAGAACAAATATCTATCCCTGATGGAATTTCATCAATAAACTCTGATATTTGTGAATTTCCATGTGATGGTTTTTCTGGATTAAATAATAGTTGGGAAAATAAAAATATAAATAAAATAAGTCGCGATAAAGACAAAAATAAAAATAAATTAAACTCAACACAAAAAGTGTTATTAAATCCAAATAAATTTTTTAATTATAATATATCTTCACCTGATTGTTGTTCATATAATTCTAATTATTCAACGAGTAATGGTTGTTTATGTATAACGCCCGAACAATATAAATTTTTAAATAGTAGAGGGGGTAATCGATTTAATGCATCTTATTGAAATTGCAAATAGAATAGAATAGAATAGAATAGAATAGAATAGAATAGAATAGAATAGAATAGAATAAAGTATATAAAATTATATTTAATTTTCATAATATTATGTATACATGCCAAATGGTGGTTTATTTAATTCTGGCTTAGTGATTAATTTGCTAACAATATCATTGGTTAATGATACGGGAAAATTAATAGTGTTATTTAATTTTAATAAATTTTTAAATATATCATTGTCTGATTTAATTAATCTAAAGAGATTTAATTTTGTATAAATTATTTCAAAACAACGTTTCAAATTACGAACTCCATCTTCATTATCGGTATAATTATTTATAATATATTTAATTACGTCGTCAGAAATAATAATTTCATTATTATTTAATTCTACCTGTGTTTTTATTTTTGGTAAAATATAGTTTTTACTAATTATAATTTTTTCTTCAATAGTATAACCTTTAATTTCAATATGATACATACGATCTTTTAAAATTGGATCAATTTTAGATTCATTATTATAACTAAAAATATATAAGATTTTGCTTAAATCAAAATCTATTTCGCTAAAGTATTTATCATGGTAACAATTATTTTGTGTAGTATCGGTTAGATGTGTTAATAATCCAGTAATTTCCTCTCCTTTTGGACTATCGCTTACTTTATCCAATTCATCAAAATAAATAATAGGATTCATTTGTTTTGCCTGAATTAAAATATCTATAATTTTACCATATGTGCTTCCTTCATATGTATATCCGTGACCCTGAAAATAACTAATATCATTTGCACCACCTAATGCAATAAACGCAAAATATCTATTTAATATTTTACTTACTCCTTCTTTAATTAGAGTAGTTTTACCAACTCCCATAGGACCTCTAATAGCAATAGAAGTACCAACTGAATTGGGATTTACCATCCATAAACCAATTAATTGAATAATCTGTAATTTAGCATTTTCTAATCCATATACAGATTCGTCTAATATTCGTTTTGCATTATCAATAAAATCGTTACATTTTTCTAAACCGTCACTAATATGGATAGGAATATTTGAAAAATTATTAAATGGAATTTTAATAAATGAATCAATCCATGATTTTAATTTATAATATTCTCCATTAGCGGATTCAATATCCATATTTTTTAACATATTTATTTTATTAATAGCACATGCTTTATAATAATTTGGTATATTTAATTCTACTAAATGAATAAAATAAGGTTTTTCTATTTTAATAATATTATTTAATTCACTTAATTTTGCCAAAACCTCTATTTGTTGTTCATTGGTTAATGAATTTTTAAAATATTTAGATTCATTATTTTTTTCTATAGTAAAAATATTTTTATATTGTTTATAATTTTTTTCACTTAATAGAGTTTTCGGATCGGGTTTTTTTTTATTATAATCCTTATCATCATCTTCATCATCTTCATCATCTTCATCATATTCATCATCTTCATCATCCTCATCATCTTCATATTCATTTTCATTATCATCAATATTAATATCTTCATCATCAATACCAGCTACACTAGTTTCGTCTATATAAATATGATTATCAATAATATGATTATCATTAGAATTATTTGAATCAATGAAATTATTATGTTTATTTACTGATTTAGGTGAAATCAATCTTTGACGTTTTAATAAATTAATTCTACTTTTAGAATAACTGCTTGGAAATAATTTATTTAAAAATTTAGCATACTCATATTTATTTAATTCACCATTTAGTTCATCATCGGAGTCATCATTTAGTTCATCACCAGATTCATCACCAGATTCATCACCAGATTCATCGTCAGTATTAGACGTCCCATTATAAAATTTTTCACCCGATTTTCTATAAGGGTTTTTATGTATAGTTGATTTCTCAGAAGAACGTTTAATACCAGTAAATTTTAATTTATGTTTGCAATATGCGTGTCTATTGTATTCTTTTATATGTTTTTTATACCGCGTATTATATTTATGAGAAATCTGGGCCATTGTATAAATAATATATATTAAAAATTGTATATAATATTTCAATTTTATAAAAATATAAAATTGAAATTTAAACAATCTAAATATTATTATTATTATATAATAGGTATGGATAAAATTGAAAAAAATAATCCGTCAAAGATTATTGGAATACAATTTAGTATATTATCTCCTGAAGAAATTAGACGAGGATCTGTAGCAGAAATTACTAATAGAGATACATATGTAAATAATAAACCTGTTATTGGGGGGTTATTTGATCCTCGAATGGGAGTATTGGATCCGGGTTTAATTTGTCCGACAGATGGTCACAATTTTATAAATTCACCAGGCTATTTTGGACATATAGAATTGGCTAAACCAGTGTTTTATATACAATATTTATCTACAATTTTAAAAGTATTAAAATGTGTATGTATTAAATGTAGTAAACTACTTATCGATAAAGAAAAATATTTACATTTATTATCATATAATAATGATGATCGCTGGAATAATGTATATTCTGCTTGTAGTAAGGTCAAGCGGTGTGGTGAGGAAATACATAATGGGTGTGGATGTAAACAACCGGCAAAAATAAGAAAAGAAGGGTTAGCATCGATAATTGCAGAATGGGATGCGGTTGAAGGCATTTCGGATGAAGAAAAAAGTAAATTAACGATTAAACTAATACCAGAACTAATTTTAAAAATATTCAAACGAATTTCTGATGAAGATGTTAATTTTATGGGATTTAGTCCAATTTGGTCCAGGCCCGATTGGATGATATGTCAAACGATGGCAATTCCTCCACCAGCGGTGCGTCCTTCAGTAAAACATGATTCACAGCAACGAAGTGAAGACGATTTAACTCATATAATAATTAATATAATAAAAGCTAATAAAACTCTTCAAGAAAAAGTGCAACAAAATAGTAATACTAATATTATTGATGATTGGGCAACTGTATTACAATATTATGTTGCCACCTTAATTGATAATAAAATTCCGGGGGTGGCATCGGTTGCACAACGATCCGGTCGACCTTTAAAATCTCTAAAAGAACGATTAAATGGAAAGGGGGGTCGTGTACGAGGAAATTTGATGGGAAAAAGAGTAGATTTCAGCGCACGTTCAGTTATAACTCCAGATCCGAATCTTTCAATCCGAGAATTGGGTATACCATTAAAAATTGCTAAGAATTTGACAAAACCAATAATTGTTAATGATAAAAATAAAAAATTTTTAATGAAATTAATTAAAAATGGACCCGATAATTATCCTGGTGCTAAAATATATGAAAAACAAAATGGAGAATCTATATCATTAAGATATGTCGATAGAGATTCCATAGAATTAGTAAACGGTGATTTGGTTCATTGCCATATTATGGATGGAGATGGTGTATTATTTAACAGACAACCAACATTGCACAGAATGTCTATGATGTGTCATATTGCAAAAATAATGGATAAGGGCGATACATTTCGTATGAATGTAGGTGACACAAAACCATATAATGCGGATTTTGATGGAGATGAAATGAATTTACATATGCCCCAAGACGAAGAATCAGAATGTGAATTAAAAAATTTAGCAGCAGTTCCGTTTCAAATCATTAGTCCAGCAAATAATAAATCTATTGTTGGTATTTTTCAAGATTCATTGTTAGGTAGTTTCCTATTTACTAGAAAATCATTAAATTTTGATAATAGAACAGCAATGAATTTACTAATGTATTTTAAAAATATTAATTTAAATAAAATAGATTTTACTAAAACTTCTATTAGTAGTTTTGATATTCTTAGTCAGATAATTCCTGAGATATCGTTAAAATATAAAACAAAACGATTTGAAGATTCAGATAATGTTACCGATTCAAATAATGTTTTAGAAATAAAAAATGGTCAATACATACGGGGCCAAATAGAAAAAGGAGTTTTGGGAGATACAAGTAGGGGATTAATTCAACGTATATATAACGATTATGATTGTTTTGTAAGTTCACAATTTATTGATGATATTCAAAATATTATAACAGAATATATGAAAATAAATTCTTATAGTGTTGGTATAAGTGATTTAATAGCAAATGTTGAAACAAATAATAGTATAATAGATGCTATTAGTAAAAAGAAAACGGATGTTCGCAATTTAATAGATGAAACTCATTTGGGTATTTTTGATAATAAAACTGGTAAAACAAATGAAGAGGAATTTGAAACACAGGTAAATAACATTTTAAATAAGGCAAGTCTAGAAGCTGGTAAAATTGGCAGAGAAAATTTAAATCCTAATAATCGATTTGTTATAATGGTTAATGCTGGATCAAAGGGGAGTGATTTAAATATATCTCAAATGATATCTTGCTTGGGTCAACAGAATGTTGATGGTAAACGAATTCCGTATGGTTATGAAAATCGAACATTACCACATTTTACAAAATATGATGATTCTCCTGGTGCTCGAGGATTTGTTGAAAGTAGTTTTATAGGTGGATTAAAACCCGAAGAATTATTCTTTCATGCTATGGGTGGTCGCGTAGGCCTTATTGATACTGCAGTGAAAACCTCGACCACCGGATATATTCAGAGGCGATTAATTAAGGGGTTGGAAGATTTAATGGTCAAATATGATATGACTGTTCGCAACAATAAAGATAAAATTATTCAGTTTAAATATGGCGACGATTGTTTTGATCCAGTAAAAATAGAATCTCAACCATTACCATTTATACATATGACACTAGAAGAAATTTATGCACATTATCAAATGCCAAATGATAGCACTAAAGATAATGTATATTCTACATTATATAGTAAACAAACTTATACTAGATTTAAACGTCAAAAAGTAGATACAAATGCAAAATGTAAAGAATATATTGATTATATTTTGACTATAAGAAAGAATATTATTAAAAAAGTGTTTAAAAATATAGATAATAAAAGTGTTAATTTACCAGTATCATTTATACATCTAATTAATAATGTTAGAGGTAAACAAGAGAGTAATATTATAATTGATATTACACCGTTAGAAGTTTTTAATATTATAGAAGCAATGTATAAAAATTTAAATAAATATTATTATATTGGAAATAATAATCTATTTAAAGCATTATATTATTATTATTTGAGTCCAAAAGAATTATTAATGACGCATAAATTATGTAAAAAATCCATAGAATTATTAATGATTTATATTGAGAGAGCATATAAGCAGGCAATTATTGCTCCGGGAGAAATGGTTGGTATGATTGCTGCACAGAGTATTGGTGAACCAACTACTCAATTAACTCTAAATACATTTCATTATGCGGGAGTTGCTTCAAAATCTAACGTCACCCGTGGTGTACCAAGAATCGAAGAAATTTTATCGTTATCAGATAATCCAAAAGCCCCATCCTGTACAGTATATTTCCCGAATTACGTTGAAACGAGCCAAGAAGATGTTAAAAGTTATATACATAAAATAGAATATACTAAATTGCGTGATTTGGTAGATACTATAGAAATATGTTTTGATCCAAATGAATTAACGACAGTAATAAAAGACGATGAAACGATCATGCAACAATATGTAGAATTTGAGAAAATGTTGGATGAATGTGGTGCGGAACAAACAAATAAAAAAGACAAATCAAAATGGATAATCCGAATAACATTGAATATAGAAAGTATGTTAGATAAAAATATTACCATGGATGATATACATTTTGCAATAAACAATGCTTATAAAAATGAAATTTCTTGCTTATATAGCGATTATAATGATGATAAATTAGTATTCCGGATTAGATTAAATAACATTCTTCAAAATAAGAAAAAAATAGCACTGAATCCATTAGATCAATCGGATGAGATTTATTTATTAACAAATTTCCAGGATGAATTATTGGATAATTTAATCTTATATGGTATTAAAAATATATCTAAAGTTTTATTGCGAAAAATTACTGATAATTTAGTTGAAAAAGAAGGCACGTATAAAAAGCAAGAGAGCTGGGTATTAGATACTGTTGGAACAAATTTATTAGATATTTTGGCATTAGATTTTGTAGATAAAACTAGAACTATTACTAATGATATAATGGAAATCTATAATGTACTTGGAGTTGAGGCTGCACGACAGGCAATAAAAAATGAATTCTCAGAAGTTATTGAATTTGATAGTACGTATATTAATGATCATCATTTGAGTTTATTAGCAGATAGAATGACATGCAATAATAAGATGGTATCTATTTTCCGCCATGGTATAAATAACGATAATATTGGACCCATTGCAAAGGCCAGTTTTGAAGAAACTCCAGAAATCTTTTTAAAAGCGGCAAGACATGCAGAATTAGATATGGTGCGTGGAGTATCGGCGAATGTAATGTGTGGACAAGAAGGATATTTTGGAACGAGTAGTTTTCAAGTGGTATTAGATATAGATAAAATGAGTGAATTAACCAATGAAATTGATTATGAGAAACAAAATACTGAAGAAAACATTGAAAAACAATTTAGGGACTTAGAAGATAGCAATGAATATTGTAGTGCTAAAAACTTAACAATTGCTAGTGGAATAGAAAATATTAGAAATATAGATTTAGGTGACGATGGTGATTATGATGTGGGATTTTAATGTAGTATTTAAAAATAAAATATTTAAAAATAAAATATTTAAAAATAAAATATTTAAAAATAAACTATTTAAAAATAAAACATAATACTATATTATAGCGGGGTGGCGCAGTGGTTAGCGTGTCGGGCTCATAACTCGAAGGTCGTAGGATCGAACCCTACCCCCGCTAGATTTTTAATATTAAATTTTTTTATTTAATATTAAAATTTTTATTAATTTGCATGGTACGAATAAGTAGTTTTGTAGTTTTGAAGTTTTGCAGATATATTTTTAAATTACTTACTGTATCTAAATCCACCATTGGACTATAATTGCGATCCTGAAAGTCCGAAATACAATAATATAACAAAGATTTTTTCAGTTGAGATGTAATTATAAAATATTTGGAATATAGATAATAAATATGTGTTATAATGTTTAAATTACTATTTAAATTTTTTATATCGCGATTTCGAAAGTTATTAATTACCGATAATAACCAAACCCGGTCTAGTTTCCTATCTAAAATTCTACAAATAACATCGTGTTGGTATTTCTTAATTAAATAATTTTCTCGAACATAAAATATAATTTTTCTCTGTATTTCATCCGGTAATTTATTATATATGTTTTTCATTAGGCATCTAGATCGATATCCTATCCAATGTTTTTGTATGCGTCTCGCATATTTATTAAATTCAAATCTTGCATGAATATAGCAATATCGTTTATTTTGAATCAGAAATGTAAATTTTTTCCTACATATACGCGAAGTACTAACGGCGAATCCACTACAGCGTTTTGACATATATTTAAATGTGGCTATATTAATTTAAAAATTGTAATGCTTTTCCACAATATAAATTCATGATAACGATTTAGACACTTCATCACTGGTAAACGCACCCGTATTTACTAAATTTTGTGTGTATGTAGCGCCGCCCCAATTGCTATCCATAGCATTGGCACTGGTAGAAGTTGTATTATTTATATTATCAATGGGTGTATCTAAACCAATATATTGATTTTGTGGATCATATCCATAATTGCCTTTATTAAATGGTGGATCATCCATATTAGCATCATATATATCGCTTCTATCGTTAGCATATAAACCCATCGGAGCATTTGGTAATCCTCCTTGATTTTCAAAAATATTTGGTTTTACTTTATAAACATCATTATTCTGTGGATCAGTACTATATTGTAGTTGCAAAACTGGACAATTAATACCTTGTCCGCGTTGCCATTCCAAAAATTCCGTATATTCTTCTAAAGTTTTAAATTGTATAGGATTAACCCCTGGAACAATTGCTAATTTAGAATTATATAAAAAATAATTATTATCACGTTCAATTAATAGATTGGGACATTTGTTTTTTTTATCATTGGTGAAAGGTTCAAATAGTGGCGATTTAGATTGATACATTACAAAATATATTCCTAATAAAAATACCAGTATTATTATTATAGATTTTATCATATATATTTATAAAGAAATAAAAACTATAAATATCATTTTATTTACAATATTTACAATATTTATAATATTTGTATTTTATATATGCGAATTTATAAAATTAATCCAGAAAATTTTGGTCAATATAAAAATAAATTAGCGGGTATATTAAGAAAACCAAATTTATTGGGCGTATTTAGTGAAGGCTGTGGCCATTGTCACGCAATGAAACCACAGTGGGAACAATTAAAGAACCGGATGTATGGTGAAAAAAATACTGCAGGATTAATCGAATTAGATAGTAGAGTTGTTCCCAATATTGGCAATGAATCAATACAACAAAAAATTAATGGTTATCCTACAATTTTAATTATTAAAAATGGAAAACCATTTCAAGAATATAGTGGAGATAGAAGTACTGATAATATGTATGGATTTTGTAAACAACATCTTTTTGATAAATATAGAAAATCAAACTCGGTTAGATTTTCTACACAAAAAAAACGACCTGTCGCTAGAGAAACCCAAAGACGACGCAAAAAACTACGTCGCCCCCGACACAAAAAACTACTACTAGATAAAAGATAAAACAAAAAATACACACACACACACACACACACACACACACACACACACACACACACACAC
>ERZ802827.1172-NODE-1172-length-13307-cov-51.8607_pt1 | contig 13307 bp, 14 predicted proteins | sample MGYA00345652_ERZ802827 | MGnify/ENA primary metagenome ERZ802827 (study PRJEB30503, sample SAMEA104212372) | marine metagenome | biome: Westerlies Biome; feature: [SRF] surface water layer (ENVO:00010504) within the epipelagic zone...; material: water... | reverse complement strand
ACGACGCCTTCAATGCGATCCTCAACCTCTTGGTACAGCTCCTGGAGTTGTTCGATGTTCTCATCGGACGTCTCCCAATAGCCACGGCCATGAACCTCCAGCAGAGTTCCAACGATCTGACGGAAGCTGTTGGGGTTCAGTTCCAGGAGGCGTTTGCGCATCTCCGGATCATTGATGAAGGTGTCATTGGCTTCCTCGTACACGAAGTTGTCCACGGCACCACTGGTGGCACTCCAGCCAAGGGTGAAGTTGAGGCGCTTGGCCACTTCACGCACACCTTCATAACCAGAGTCGAGCATGCCCTCGTACCACTTGGGATTCAGCAACTTGGTGCGTGAATCCAGGCGGATCGTTTCGCTTAGCGAACGCACCTGCGCGTTGGCTGTAGTGGTGTCAGCGATGTAGCTGGTGGGAGCTTTGCCGTCATCGCGCAGGCCAGCGATCAATTTGGTGGGGTCGGAGTCGAAGTAGTGACTGACATCCGTGAGGGAGATCTCAGCGGAATCCAGATTCTGGAACGTGACATCCGCCGTCTTCATCACGTTCTCGAACACGTCTCGCTTCTGGTTCATCTCACCAGGGTTATCAGCATTGAAGGCAAAGGTCTTGCGGGAGAGATACATCTCCTGAAGCTCGCCCTCTTCCTCCCAGGTGCTGTTCTCCACCGCCAGGTTCACGTTGGAGCTGTAGCTGCCGCTGGCATTGGAGAACACGCGGCAGGCGGCATCCCTGAGGGAGGTGCCCTCTTTCTCTGCCTGCTCCAGAGCGTGCTTCCGTACGAAGTTCTGCTCGAGGGGCTCGTCCGCCTCTGCCGCCATCTTCACGGCCTGATCAATCAAAGCCATTTGGTTGATGAACAGGTCACGGAATACACCGGAGCAATTCACCACCACATCCACCCGGGGGCGACCCAGCTCTTCCAGGGGAATCAGCTCAAGCTTGTTCACCCGACCCACGGAATCAGGCATCGGCTTGACACCGACGAACCAAAGAATCTGAGCCAGGGATTCGCCGTAGGTCTTGATGTTGTCCGTGCCCCAGAGCACGCAGGCAATCGTTTCGGGCCAGGTGCCCTGCTCCTCGCGCTGACGCTCAATCAGCTTGTCGACAACACTCTTCGCTGCGGCGACAGCAGCCCTGGTCGGAATGGCCTGGGGGTCCAGGGCGTGAATGTTCTTGCCGCTGGGCAGCACGCCAGGATTGCGGATCGGATCACCACCGGGCCCCGGGAGGATGTATTCGCCGTCAAGAGCCTTAAGCAAGCTCTCCATTTCCATATCGGCGCAGACCTGCTCCAAACAGAAGCGCAGATAGGCGAACAGCTTGTCGAGTTGTGTGGCATCGATCTGGACAAAACCAGCCCCGCAACAGGCCCTCAGCCAGGGAGAAGGGAGCTTGAGTCCGAACTTCGCCAACAGGTCGTAGAACCAACCGAAGCTGTTCCGCATGCTGACGCGACCATCGAGGCCGGTGAGGGAGCGAACCATGGCGCCGATGGCGGCCCTGGATGTCTCCGTGATCGTGCGGTTCAGCTCCACATCGGCGAGCACACCGTCGTCATTGCCTTTGTAAATGTCGTCAATGGAACGGCCCATGGCCTCAGCCAACAGGCCGGGAAGTGAGCGCAGGCCATCTTCTTCGCGCTCAAGAGCAGCGATGTTCACAAGGGTGGCAACAGCTTCTTCAGCTGTTGGTGGCTTGCCGATGGTGTGCAGACCGCAAGGAAGCAGTCGACTCTCGATCTCCATCAACTGGCGGTAGACGGCACCCACCAGGGCATCGCGTCCGTCCAATTCAAGGGTCGATGCATCGTCCTCAGGCAGATCGACGTCCTTATCGAGATTGCATTGACGTGCCGTCTCGATGATCGTGTTGACGATCTGAATGCCGCGGCCACCTTCGCGCAGCTGCTGGTAGGAGCCCACCAGCTCACCCAGTTCCTTCAAACCCCTATAGAGGCCTGCGTTTTCGGCCGGAGGGGTGAGGTAGCTGATGGTTGAGGCATAACCACGCCGCTTGGCAATGGTGGCCTCGGAGGGGTTGTTGGCGGCGTAGTAATAGAGGTTGGGCAGTGCACCGATCAGTGAATCGGGATAGCAGGTTTCGCTCATCCCCATCTGCTTACCGGGCATGAACTCGAGGGAGCCGTGAGTGCCGAAGTGCAGCACCGCGTCTGCCTTCCAGATCTTCTGCAAATAGGTGTAGTAAGCGGCAAAACCGTGGTGGGGGCTTGCACTACGGGAATAGAGCAGGCGCATTGGGTCGCCTTCGTAGCCGAAGGTGGGTTGAACGCCAACAAAGACGTTGCCGAAATGGCGACCAAACACCAGCAGGTTCTGGCCATCGCTGTTGAGGTTGCCGGGGGGCTTGCCCCAGTTCTCTTCCAGTCGTTCGGAGTAAGGCGTCAGGCGCTCGTACTCCTCCACGCTCATGCGGTGTGCGATCGAGAGCTCGGGGGCTCCCTGCATGGCATCGGCGTCGTTGATGACAGCCTCGAGCAAAGCTCTTGGTGTGGAGGGCAGACCTTGAACGTCGTAGCCCTTGGCCTTCATCTCCTCCATCACCCGATGGATGGAGCCGAAAACATCGAGGTAAGCCGCTGTGCCGACATTGCCTTTGTCCGGCGGGAAGCTGAACACGGTGATCGCCAGCTTCTTGTCGATGCGGGGCTTGATCCGCAGGGACGACCAGCGGATGGCGCGCTCTGCGATGGCATCCACTCGGTCCTGCAGGGTGTGTGCCTTACCTGTGGCGTCATCACGGCCTGAGAGCACGATGGGTTCGATCGCACCATCGAGCTCAGGGATGGCGATCTGAAGTGCAACCTGAACTGGGTGCAGACCCAGGTCGCTGTCTTCCCATTCCTGGGTGGTCTGGAAGACAAGAGGCAAAGCCACCATGTAGGGGCGGTTGAGCTTCTTCAGCGACTCGATCGCCTTGGGATGATCCTGTCGGGCCGGGCCACCCACCAGTGCAAAGCCCGTCAGGGAAACGATGCCATCCACCAGAGGCTGCTCAGGGTTGAGCGGGTCGTAGAAGAAGGCGTTGACGGGCTTGGAGAAGTCCAGGCCGCCACAGAAGATCGGAATCACGCGGGCACCGCGGAATTCCAGCTCCTGAATTGTGGCCACGTAATGGGCGTCATCACCGGTGACGATGTGGCTGCGCTGCAGCACTAAACCGATCACCGGACCTTTGCGGGCTTCTTCGGAGAGATCGGTGCGGCTGGCGGTCCAGTTGAGGTACTCCTTGAGGTCCTCAAACATCGTGGGAGCCAAGGGGTGCCAGATCCCCAGATCCGGGAACACTTCAGGCTCGGCAACCTCCATCGCTGGACGCTCCTCGCCTTCTGCGGGAGGGAAGACGTACTTATCCGCCAGCATCAGCAGGAAGTTCTTCAGGTTGTCTGGCGTTCCCCCGAGCCAGTACTGGAAGCTGAGCATGAAACTGCGGGCATCCTGCGCCTTCTCAACCGGCAGGTACTTGAGAACAGTCGGAAGCGTGTTCAGAAGCTTGAGCATGGCGTCCTGGAAACCAGCACCACCGGCCTCCTTCCGCTTTTTCATGAAGCCGGCGATCGCGCTCTTGCTCTGGCCCAACTGAGCCATGGAAAAGCTGCCGAGCTTGTTTAGACGCATCACCTCCGGCATGGAGGGGAACACCACTGCCGCTTTGAGCCGGTCGCGATGGGGTGCAACGGCATCCACCACCTTCTGTGCCAGATCTTCGATGAAGATCAACGAGGCGACGAACACATCCGCCTGTGCCACGTCCTCACAGAAACCGGCGTAGTTCTCCTCGTCACGGAGCTCTTCGATCAAATAGCCGCTCAGCTCGATTCCAAGTTCACTGCCGGACGCATTGAGAGCTGTTGCCGCCTGAGTCAGCGCGTTCTGGTACTGGGGCTCAAGCACCACATAAACCGCCTTCATCACGGACTTGTGGTTCTGTCCCTCTACAGGAGCAACGCGGCGATCGGCGGAGCGGACCTGTGTGAACATCTGCGCGTCTTGAGCAATGTGAAGAACCTTACGGCGAGTCGCCGCTTGGACGCGAAGATTCGCGATCGGGAGTTACACGAGTCGCCCCATAGGCTTTGGGGACACGCAGCACGTCGATGACCCCATCCATACCCGTCGTGGTGGCCGGTGCCCTTGGTCGCATGGGTGCCGAAGTGATCAAGGCAGTGGTGGGATCTGCGGATTGCACGCTGGTGGGGGCCATCGACAACACCCCCGGCAAAGAGGGGAGTGACATCGGCCTTGAACTGGGACTGGGCGAGCTGGAGGTTGCGGTGACAGCCGATTTCGAAGGCTGCCTCTGCGCCGTGAGCCAGTCGGTGCGGGATGCGGAAGCCGGGGCGGTGCTGGTGGATTTCACCCATCCGTCGGTCGTCTATGAGCACACCCGGGCAGCAATCGCCTACGGCGTACATCCAGTGATTGGCACCACAGGGCTCTCCCCGGAGCAATTAAGTGATCTTTGTCAGTTCGCTGCCAAGGCCTCCATCGGAGGCGCCGTGATTCCAAATTTTTCCGTCGGCATGGTCCTGTTGCAGCAGGCCGCTGCAGCAGCAGCACGCTTTTACGACCACGCTGAGCTCACCGAACTGCATCACAACCGCAAGGCGGATGCCCCCAGTGGCACCTGCATCAAAACCGCCGAACTGATGGAGGAGCTCGGCAAGAGCTTCAACCCTGCCGAAGTGGATGAGCATGAATCGCTGGCAGGCTCCCGAGGTGGTCGTCGTGAGAGCGGGCTTCGGCTCCATTCCCTGCGCTTACCGGGCCTGGTGGCCCATCAGGAAGTGATGTTCGGTGCACCGGGCGAGACCTACACGCTGCGCCACGACACGATTGATCGTTCCGCCTACATGCCGGGTGTCCTTCTCACCGTGCGCAAGGTGCGTTCACTGCAAACGTTGGTCTACGGCCTTGAACGGCTGATCTGAACGCTGCGATCCATGCTCATCCCCCTCAAACCCGGAGAGCTGCAGCGCCTGATTCCGGCAGTGGCCACCGGCAATCAGTTCCGCGCCTCCCTTGGAACACCACAACAGGTGCTGCAGCGATTGATGATCGCCGCCATCGGCGGTGTGATCACATTTTTGATTTACAACCAGGCTCAGCTCGGCAGCCGCTGGGGACCTGTCTGGCTGGTGATCAGCGTGGTGTTCTTTCTGTACGTGCTGTGGGGCCCCATCGTTGAGGCTGGCCAGCGCAACGCCACCCTGCGCCGCTATCCAGCGGCAGCCCTGTTCGAAGGTGAAGTGGCAGACGTCACCACCCGAGAACGTGTTGAAGGTCGCCACGAACAGGCGGACAGTCGCGGGCAATTGGAGCTGGTGGAGAACAGGCGGACCTGGGTGCTGCTGGAGCTTGAGGATGAGGACGGCTACCTGGGTCGCCTGGCATTTCCCATGGAGAAACGGCACCAGTCGATTCGACGGGGAACGGTGATTCGCTGTCTGGTGCTCAGTGACCGCAAGGACTTTTCCCGCATTGGCAGCTTCAGCGATGCCTGGATGCCCGGGTTGCGGATGTGGGCCGGCGAATACCCCTTTTTGCTGCGACCCGCATTTGAGGAGCTGTGCCAGCGACGCTTGAGCCGAAGGGGCTGAATCGGAGCAACCAGGGAACATTTCTTAAACCTGGTTTACACTCCGTAGCAATTCGCTTGACATCGTCATGGCTCAGACTCCTTCCACCGATGCTCCTGTGATCCGCGGCGCCACAGTGACCACCGAAGACGGCGGCCGCTTGAACGCCTTCGCCTCCGAGCCCCGCATGCAGGTGGTGGAAGCTGAGCAGGGTTGGGGTTTCCACGAACGGGCTGAAAAACTGAATGGCCGCATGGCCATGCTCGGCTTCATCGCCCTGCTCGCCACTGAGATCGCCCTCGGTGGCGAAGCCTTCACCCACGGTTTGCTGGGTCTGGGCTGAGGCTCACAGCTCACCGCCTGAGTTGGCCACACTCATTGGATGGCCACGTCTTCGACAACCGTTCACATCCTGGGAGCCGGACCGACTGGCTCCCTCGCAGCAATCGCCTTGGCGTCAAAGGGTTGCAGCGTTGTTCTGACTGATCCGCTGACTCGCAAGGAGCTGCTGTCCAGGAGCCGCGCCTACGCCATCACCCATTCCAGTCGGCGTCTGTTGACGGATCTGAATCTCTGGACTTCTCTTCAAGGGAGCCTGACGGCGTTTAGCTCCCTCGATCTCAGTGATTCTGCGTGCGGCGGCAGAGTGATCTTTGGCTTGGACGACCTGCCGGATTCGAACGGTCGCCATGAAGCGATCGGGTGGATCCTCGACCATCAGCCATTGATGGAGCTTCTGATGGATCGTCTCCATCAGCACCATCGCGTTGAGCTCGCGCTGGGTTGTGCACCGCCACCCCCTGGAGTTGATGATCTGATCGTCGCTGCGGATGGTCCCCGATCGACGACTCGATCCCAATGGGGGATTAGATGCTGGCAATTCCGCTATCGCCAGGGATGTCTCACTTCGAAGCTTGTCCTGAGAGGTGTGAAATCTGGAATGGCCTACGAACTGTTCCGGCCGGAGGGCCCTCTGGCGATTTTGCCTCTTGGTGACGGCATCTTTCAGGTGGTGTGGAGCGCACCCTGGACGCAATGCCAGAGGCGAGCTGATCTACCAACTCCGGAATTCCTTGACGAACTTGCAGCCGTGCTTCCTGCCGGAATCGAGCCTGATCTGCTGCTTGACACGCCTCGGGCCTTTCCCCAGCAATGGTCGCTGGCAAGGCGTCTGAGCCGCGGCCGCGGTGTTCTGCTCGGCGAAGCCGGCCATCGCTGCCATCCGGTCGGCGGTCAGGGGCTGAATCTCTGCTGGCGCGATGTCACCAGCCTCACAAACCTGGCTGAGCGTGGTGGAACCAGTCAGCGGCTGGCGCGTCGCTACGGGCGGTCACGCTGGGCGGATCTGTTGATGGTGGGGCTCGCCACCGATCTCCTGGTGAGGCTGTTTTCCAATCAGCAACGCTGGCTGCTCCCCTTCCGACGTGCTGGCCTCGAGGCCATGGCCCGGTTCAGTTGGTTGCGCCGCATCAGCCTGCGTGCCATGACCGATGGTCCAACTCAACTGCTGAAACCCTTGCCAGACTGAAACCACAGGGATTTCAGCCATGGTGGTGTGCAGCCATCCACAACCGGCAGCGTCGAAGGAGCTTCAGGACTTTCTGCTGGCTCGACTTGGGCTGAGCAGCAATGCCCTCAACCTTGGACTGCGCCAGGCTGAGCTGGAACAAGCACCGCTACCCATCGTGCTCTGGAGCTTCGGTCTGCTCAGCCTTGAGCAGCTTCAGCAGGTCCTCGACTGGGAAAACAATCAGGGGTAACGAATCAACGATTCCGCAGGAACCTCATCAGGCAGGGCGGAACGTCCCCCGAGGGGCTCAAGCTCAATCACAAAGGCAAATCCCACCAGCTCACCGCCTGCAGCACGCACCAACGAGCCTGTGGCCGCGGCGGTTCCACCCGTGGCGAGCAGGTCATCCACCACCAGCACCCGCGGCTTGCCGTTCAGGGCATCGCTCTGGATTTCGAGTCGATCAGTGCCGTACTCCAGGGCGTAATCCACCCCGATCACGGCGCCGGGCAGTTTTCCCGGTTTACGAACGGGGACAAATCCAAGGGAGCGCTGCAGGGCCAGCGGCGTGCCAACGATGAAGCCTCTGGATTCAATGCCAACAATGAGATCCGGCTGCACCGCATCGCAGATCTCGCCAAGACGCCGCATCACTTCCCTCATCGCAGCGGGATTTCGCAGCAATGGATTGATGTCCCGAAACAGGATGCCCGGCTTGGGAAAGTCCGGAATTGAGCGGATATAAGTCTGTAAATCCAAGGACTGCTGACGGGAGGGCTCAACCCCTGGCATCATCGCAGCCATGACCGAAGCTCCAACCCAGAGTGGTGTGCGCCTCAGCCGACGGGGCGTTGAACGACTCGATCTTCTGCTCCTCACGGCCGAGGCCCTCGATCTCAACGGGGGCGAGGCCATGCTGTGGACCAGTCATCAACTGGGGCTTCAGGCCCAGTTCCCCAATCGCGTTGAGCTCTGGAAGCGTCGTTGCCATAACCCCTTGCGGCGCATCACCCGACGGGACCAGCTGGATTCCACGGATGCGGAATCGTTGATTGCCCTCGTTTGCGCCATGGCGGACAGGCTCTATCCGATGCTTCACCAGCTGCTGTCCTCCCGGGAACCTGAGCAGCTGACCCAGCAGCGGTGGGAGCTCCTGCGTGAGCGCCTGGGGGATCTGATCGAGGAGCGGATGAATCTCCGGCGCGGTGCTGTGCTGCGTCTGCTGGATCCGGCCAGCAATGCGCCGACCCACCAGCGACTGGTGAGCACCCTGGCCCTGGTGGCCGGGCCTGGTGGCATCGACCGGCTTCGGGCGTTCCTGCTGGATCCAACACCCTGAACAGCCATGCTGAAAACCGTTCACCGCTACGAACAGACAGCCGCTCGCCTTGTGGTGGAGGGGTATCCAGATCTGTCGGATGGACAGGAGGGAGACACCATCGGCATCCTTTCGGGCTGGAGGCTTCAACTGGTGGGTGCCCCCGAACTCGAGGGCACCCGCGACCACCTCGAAGCGATGATGGCCGCGGTCATGCCCTATGCCCGTCACCAGCTCTCCGGCATCGGTGGTCGTTTCGGAGCGGATCAGGGCTTCGTCGGCATCGAAGCGGTGGACGGCAAACACCAGCTGCAGCTGCGCAGCAGTCGCGAGGGCGTCAAGCCGCTGCAGCTCCTGCTCGATGATGCGGATCTGGCTGATCTAGTGCGCTGTCTCGATCGCCTCCGCCTTGATGACAAGGTCAAGCTGCAATGGACCTATCCCGAGGATCGTCCCCTGGCTCGCAGGGACCTGTTGGAGCGGATCCCGCTGCAACGTCGACTGGGACCAGCGGCACTCGGTGGCCTGGTGCTCAGCCTGTCCACCGCCCTGGCTCTGCTGCTGCCTCTGCCGCCACGGCCAGGGACCACCACCAGCGTTGACGTGGCCGAACCAGGGTCCAGAATCGTCAACGAGACGAAGTGATCAGAACCGGGATATGGCCGCCAGCTGGTCCGACCTGAGGCGACGCGTCGCCCGCATCGGAGCGTCGCTTGACGTGGTTGTTCGAAGTGATCCTGAGGTCTGTGGGCTCAGCGGATCGGGCTATCACCTCACGCTTCACCACAGTGGCTACGGGGACTGCACCGTCGGCAATCTCACCTTGATTGACTGTCCGAACGAGTTGGTCCTGATCGAGTTCGAGCGTTGGATGCGTGGGTCTGGGTACAGCCTTGTGCCATGACCAAACTCACCCGTCCCCCCCAACGCAATCAGCGTCGTGTTTTCCGGCGCAGACGTCGGCTCCCCGTCGGGATGGTGATTCGTCATTTGGTTGTGATCCTGCTGCTGCTGTCGAGCGGCATCGGCATCGTTGTGCTGCTGCAGCGACTTCCCGAACAAGTGGATCTGATGGTGCTGGTCAGCCAGGCCATCTCCGACCTGATCAGCGGCATCCAACAGCTGCTCAGCGCCATGCTCGGCCTGGGAGGCGTCGTGCTGATCGCCGCATTGGTCATTCTTGCCGCAGTGCTGATGCTCGCAGGGCTTTGGCGGTTGCTCAGATTGCTGAGGATGCTCTTCTTTCCACCCAAATATCAAGGGCGCCGTTGACGCGGAGCCAGGGAGCGCTGCAAGTCCCAAAGCTCCTCCAGCGTCACATGACCATCCCTGTTCCGGTCAAGACCATCGAAATGACGTTCAATCCAGGGAAGACGGGCGGCCTCCCTGCGGTTGAGCCGGCGATCTGAATTGCGATCAGCCCCTCGAAACCGGCGTGTCAGCCGTTGACCCCGCACAGTGCCCTTCTGGGTCCGTATGTCCTCCAGCAGCAGGAAATCCCTCCCCGTCTTCCGTTTCAACTGGCGCTGAAGGGCGGGACGGCCATTCAATTCCTGATGCTCGAGTCTGCCGTTGCCATCAGAGTCGAGCCGCAGAAACAACGATTCCATCCGCTGGTTGTACACCCGCATCGAGCCTTGATCCGGCCTGGACCAGGCCAACCCATTGCTCAGCAACAGATTCGCCGATGCAGCTGCGATCAGGACAGAGACCTTCATGAATCACAGCCTATGGAGCGTCAAGGGCATTGCCGATGACTCAGGCATGACCACCACCCTCAAAGCTGTGACTGGATGCGCCTGCACAGAGACGTCATACCTGGGACTGCATACCATCCGGAGAGACGATGACTGTCATGTCGAAGACGTCGATGGTCTGGGTGGTGGATGACGACCCGGAGCTGCGCAAAATGGTGGGGACGTACCTGATCGATCAGGGCTATGACGTGCGCTGCCTCAGCGACGTCAAGCAGTTGGAGGCTCGTCTGGAATGTCAGCGCCCCGACTTGCTGGTCCTCGATGTGATGCTGCCCGGCGACGACGGTCTGACAGCCCTGAGACGACTCCGGGATGCTGGCGATGATCTGCCCGTCGTGATGCTGACGGCGCGGGGGGAGGCGGTGGATCGAATCATCGGGCTGGAGCAGGGCGCCGATGACTACCTGGGCAAGCCCTTCCTCCCACGTGAACTGACCGCTCGAATCGATGCGGTGCTACGCCGTCGCATGGCGATACCAGCAGGGACGCCGCTGGTGGATGGAGAGCAGGTGCATTTTGGAGAAAACGTGCTGGACCTCTCCGCCCGTACCTTGATGAAGGGCAGCACGGCGGAAATCATCACCAGCGGTGAATTCAGCCTGCTGGCGGCCTTCGTTCAGCACCCCCACCGTCCTCTGTCCAGAGAGCGATTGATCGAACTGGCCCGGGGCCCCGGCAGTGACACCGACAGTCGCAGCATGGATGTGCAGGTGTCCAGAGTTCGCAAGCTGGTGGAGCCCGATCCAACCCGGCCTCGCTACATCCAGACCGTGTGGGGATACGGCTATGTCTTTGTCCCGGACGGCACGCCTCGCTCGCGCTGAGATGACCCGTGCCCTCGTTCTGAGGTCGCTGATGCTTCAGATCAGTGGCTGGAGTTCCTTGCTGCTGGGCACCTGGTTGTTGTGTCTGATGTTGATGCAGCTCCTGTTCGGCCGGGAACTGAACCGGCTTCAGACCCTGCAGCTGGGACGGGATCTGGCCCTGAATATCCGCCTGACAGAACTCACCCTGGAGCGCTACCCACCAGCGCTGATCAAAGAGCTCACGGGGTTGGATCTGGTGATTGCGGTCCAGCCCCCAGGACCGTCGCAGGAGGACCGCTCCAATGACTATCGACGGCGTGAATTGCAACAGGAGCTCTGCTCACGTCTGTCCCATTGCCCGATGCTGCTGCCGGCAGCCTCTGGCGAGACGGCAGCAGTTCAGGGGGGTGGCCAGCAGATCTGGATCGAATTGATCTCACCGCTCGAGCCGGTCTGGCTGCGCAGCGCGATACCAGCCACCCGCCGCTGGCCACCTGATCCGATGCTGATGCTGATCGCCTTGGTGGGGGCTGTGATCATCACCGGTGTGGTGTATCTGCTCAAGGAAGTTGAACAGCCACTGCGTGGTCTGGAGCGGGGCCTGGCTCGCGTAGGTGAGGGCAACGACCCTCCTGCCCTCCCGGCACAAGGTGCCCCTGAGGTGCAACGCATCACCCGACGGTTCAATGCGATGGTGCAGCGCCTGGCTGCCAACCGTCAGGAACGGGCAACGATGCTGGCCGGCATAGCCCACGACCTGAGGGCTCCGATCACCCGCCTGCAGTTTCGTCTGGCGCTGCCAAGCCTGGATGCCACCGAACGCCAGCGCTGTCGCCATGACCTGGAGTCGCTCGAGCGCATCACCGGTCAGTTCCTCCTGTATGCCGGCGGCGGAGAACGCGAGGCGCCAGTGGTTTGTCCATTGGAGCTGTGGCTGGCAGAAGTGGTGGCCAGCTACCCGAGCGAGCAACTGCATCTTGAACCAACACCTGTTCAGGCCCGCATCCGCCCGATTGCACTGGGCAGAGCCGTGAGCAACCTGATCGACAATGCCTTCAGCTACGGCAAACCACCGATTGTGATCCGCCTCCTGACGACCAAGGACGGCACCAGCCTTGAGGTTTGGGATCAGGGATCAGGCGTTCCGACCGCGCAGTGGAGCCGTGCACTGCAACCCTTTCAGAGGCTCGATGAGGCCCGCGGACAGCAGGGCCATTGCGGACTTGGACTGGCCATTGTGAACCATGTGATGCAGCACCACGACGGAACAGTGACCGTCCGCAGGGGGACCGGCAACCCCGGCCGATTCGCCGTGGTGTTGACCCTTCCTTCAGAGGGGCAAGGCAAGGGATGAATATTCAGAAATCATGATCGGCACACGACGGCTTAACCCGCCGCTGCCAAAAAGAACTTGAGAATTCTCAAGCCCGATGAGCAAGAACCACAAGCACGACATGGCTGCGGTGCTCGATGCTCTGGACCACAGCGATGGTGACGTCGATCACCCGCAGGAAATCCTGGTGGAGCTGCAGGAGGGGTTTTCCAGCGACCACAAACGCCTGGAAAAAAAGACTTACGAAAAGGAACTGGCGAGGCTGCAATCTGAGCTGGTCAAAATGCAGTACTGGGTGAAAGCCACCGGATTCCGCATGATCATCCTGTTTGAAGGACGGGATGCCGCGGGCAAAGGCGGTTCGATCAAGCGCCTCACGGAGCCGATGAATCCACGGGGCTGCCGCGTGGTCGCCCTGGGGACGCCGTCTGATCAACAGAAGACCCAGTGGTATTTCCAGCGCTACGTGGAGCACTTCCCCAGTGCCGGTGAGATCGTGGTCTTTGACCGAAGCTGGTACAACCGGGCCGGTGTTGAGCGGGTGATGGGATTTGCCACTGAGGAACAGGTGGAGCAGTTCTACGTCGCCTGCCCTCAGTTCGAACGGATGCTGGTGCAGGACGGAATCCTGCTGCTCAAATACTGGTTCTCCATCAATGACGAAGAGCAGGAGAAGCGTTTCCAGTCAAGGATTGACTGTGAGGAACGTCGCTGGAAGCTGAGCCCGATGGACATCGAGTCCCGAAATCGCTGGGTGGAATATTCCAAAGCGAAGGACATCATGTTCTCCAAAACCCATATCCCTGAGGCTCCCTGGTTCACGGTTGAAGCCAACGACAAGCGTCGGGCACGCCTCAACTGCCTGCGGCATGTGCTGAGCAAAGTCCCCTATGAAGACATGACGCCTCCTCCCATCGAGATGCCAGCGCGTCCCGAGCAAGGGGACTACAAACGGCCGCCATTCAACGAGCAGTTCTTTGTGCC
>ERZ802827.1168-NODE-1168-length-13325-cov-27.2201_pt1 | contig 13325 bp, 15 predicted proteins | sample MGYA00345652_ERZ802827 | MGnify/ENA primary metagenome ERZ802827 (study PRJEB30503, sample SAMEA104212372) | marine metagenome | biome: Westerlies Biome; feature: [SRF] surface water layer (ENVO:00010504) within the epipelagic zone...; material: water... | reverse complement strand
TCCAGAACATAAAAAGAAAAAGCTTATTGAAATTAAATAAGTTTTACCTTGCTTGCGGGGATTATTTCCTCGCAAGTACTTCTTAAAAACAACCGTTAGATACAAATCCAACTACGATATTTTCTGAATTAATTTCAAATCTTCTCTCACAAGGAATTCCATATTTTTTAGTATTGTAAATAAACTCGAAATTTCCCTTTGCATTTTTGAAATCTTCATCAGGTTTTCCTAAATCCATCTGTAAAACACTCGCAGGTTTACTAATGTATTTACTTAATTTTTCATTTTCCTTTTCAACAATAGCATCTGTTTTTTCTTTGATAGTTTGACAGCCTACAATCATCAAAAATGTAATGGATGTAATTAAAAATATTTTTAATTTTCGCATGAATAGATAATAACAACTCAATTATGGCATAAATATAAACTTCTAAGTTGAAATTTGTGAATAAACCTCAGTTTAAGAGAGTATTAATCAATAGAATCAAATAATTGTCCCTTATTAGGAGGACAAATGCTTGAAAATTATTTCAATTATAAAAAACACAAAACAGATTTTAAAACAGAAGTAATAGCTGGAACAACAACGTTCTTAACTATGGCTTACATAATGTTTTTAAATCCATTTATCTTATCGGGAGAATTTGCCGGACCCGAAAAAGGTTTCTTTGATTTCGGCGCAGTATATACAGCTACAATATTAGCAACAGCACTCGCATGTTTTATAATGGCTTTTTATGGAAAAACTTGGCCAATTGGACTTGCACCAGGAATGGGAATTAATGCATTCGTTGCTTTTGGAGTATGTGCAGGCATGGGATACACACCTCAAGAAGCTTTGGGCGCAGTATTAGTTGCTGGAGTATTGTTTTTAATTATATCTCTTACACCAATTAGAGCTTGGTTAATAAACTCAATTCCAAAAAGTCTTAAGCTAGGAATAGGTGCTGGGATTGGATTGTTCTTAGCAATTATTGGATTACAAATAATGGAAGTTGTTGTTGATGATCCAGTAACTCTAGTAAGGTTAGGTGATCTTAGTAATCCATTAGTACTTTTGGGTTGTGCAACATTTATTGCAATAATCGTAATGGAAAAAATGAATATAAAAGGAAATATTATTATAGGAATTTTAGTATTTAGTATTATTGCTTGGTCTGCTGGACTTGCAAACTTTAATGGTATTGCCAGTTCTCCTCCACCAATGACATACCTTTTTGATTTTGATTTATCTGCTGCAATGACTGCAGGGATGTCTACAGTAATATTTACTTTATTATTTATAGACTTCTTTGATACAGCTGGAACATTAACTTCTGTTGCTAACGTTGCTGGCAAAGTTGATAAAGATGGAAAAGTTAAAGATATAAATAAAGCTATGTTAGCTGATAGTGTTGGTACTGTTGCTGGTGCTATGATGGGAACTTCAACTGTTACAAGTTACGTTGAATCTGGAGCTGGTGTAAAAGCTGGTGGAAAAACTGGAATGACCTCTCTTGTTATTGGTTTATTATTCTTGGCGTGTATATTCTTTGCTCCACTTGCAACTAGTTTACCAAAACAAATTGATGGTGCAGCTTTACTTTTTGTTTCTGTTCTTTTTGTAAGAAATATTACAGATATAGAATGGGATGATATTGCAGAATCTGCTCCTGCTATTCTAGCAATGATTGCTATGCCTTTAACATACAGTATTAGTAACGGTATTGCTTTAGCATTTGTATCGTATGCTTTAATTAAATTATTTACTGGTAAGTTTTCAACTACTTCACCAGCAATATTTATTATTGCAATACTTAGTGTTATTAGCTTTGCGGTTGCTTAATTTAAAATTTAATAGGGCTAGTTAACTCTAGCCCTATTAATTAATTTCTTTTAATAATTTCTTCTATAGATAACTCTTCATAATGTTCAGTTGGTTGAACAATCCATGGATCTTTATCTAATCTTACTGGACAGAAGTCTGGTTCAAATATTGAAGATTTCTTTTTCCACAAACAAGCTGTTTTAACTTCTTTGATATAATCTTTAGTTGGACCATAATTTTTTAACCACTCTATACTTTTATTTAAAGTTAAGCCTGTGTCTGAAAGATCATCAACCAAAAGCACTTTATTATAATCTTTATTTTCTGCTAAAGAGCTAATTTCCCTTGCAAACATTAGTTGTCCTTGTTTATCTTCCATACCTTCACCTGAATAACTTTGGATAACAATATAGGCTATTGGTAATTTTAAAATTCTTGAAAGGATATCTAAAATTGGAGCAGCACCTCTCATTATTCCTATTAAAACTGTAGGTTTGTATTCTTTATGAATCTCAATTGCTAATTTTTCAACAATTTTGTTGTATTCATCAAAAGTAATAATTAATTTCTCTCCCATGAATTTTATTATCATAATTAAAATATTTTAAAAAGGAGATATCATGAAAGGTTATTGGGTTTGCTTATACGAAAAAATTCATAATGAGGAAAAACTGAAGGAGTATGCCTTAAAAGCTAGGCCGGCAGCTGAAAAGTTTTCTGGAAAATACATTGTAAGAGGTGGAAAAAATAGAACAAATGACGGAATGAACTCTCCAAGAATAGTTGTGGTTGAATTTCCTGACTATGAAACGGCCGTTAAGTGTTATGACTCTCCTGAATATCAAGAGGCACATGATATTCTTAAAAACCATACTATTAGACATCACCAAATAGTAGAGGGTGTTTAATACTGTATTGGTTCTGGATCTATACTTCTCCACAAATACCAAGTTGCAACTGAACAATATGGTGAAAATCTTTTATTCAATAATTTTACATAACTTTCAGGTGGTAAATATTTTTTTTTATAATTCTTAGAAATGGCTCTTAATAACCCTATATCTTGAACTGGCCAAATATTAGATCGATTGTAAGTAAATAATAAAATCATTTCAGCAGACCATCTTCCTATCTGTCTTAATTCAGAAAGATACAAAATAGCTTCTTCATCTGACATCTTAGATATTAGTCTTGGATTAAAAGTTTTATTTAGAATTTGTTTCGATAGGTTTTGAATACCTTTAACTTTTTGTTTACTAAGTCCACATGATTTTAATTGAGTAAAAGATAAGGTATTAACAGTTTTAGCATTAATTTTATTTTTACATTTTTTTTTGAAACGTAAAAAAACAGAATTAGCTGCTGCAACACTAATTTGTTGTCCTATAATACTTTTACAAAGTGAAAAAAAAACATCTTTTCTAGAACTTAATATTGTTTCTGATGGAGATTTATATTTGTTGATCAAAGATGCCATGACTTTATCTTTCTTAGATAAATATTTTTTGGCAGCATTCCAATATTTAGGTGTATTACTCATGCCTAGCAACCGATACTCTCTTCTTCAAAGTCATCTCTCTTTTAAATATTATGAATGAAGAAATAATAACCAATGAAGCACCTGCTAAAGTTTTTGTTGTTGGGACTTCATTCCAAATAAAGTAGCCAAATAAGATAGCAAACACTAATGCTAAATATTTTAGTGGTGTCACTAAACTAACTTCAGAAAACTTATATGATTGAGTCAACCATAAATTTGCAAGGCCTCCTAATATGCCTACCATTGATAACAAAAATAAATCCTTAAAACTTGGCATTATCCAATTTTGATAAAAAGTAAAAAAACTTAAAATCATAATTGAAAAAGAAAAGAAGAAACCAATGAGCCAAACAGGTTCAGTTGATGATAATTTTCTAATTGCTATTGCTACATAAGATAAACCTAAACAAAAAATTATTGGATAAATATAATAAAAATTTAATGAATTAAATCCTGGTTCAGAAATAACAATAATTCCAATAAAACCAACCAAAACTGCTAACCATCTATAAAAACCAACTTTTTCATTTAATAAAAATATTGAAAAGATAGTTGTAAATATTGGAGCAGCGAATGAAATACTAACAACTGTTGCTAGAGGTAAATTCCTTAAAGCAATAAATATAGATATTAAAGCTATTAAACCAGCTAAGCATCTTTTTATATGAAGAAAACTCCGGTCTGTTTTATAAAAATCTAAATATCTGTCTTTAGGAATAAGAAATAAAATAGGAATTATGCCACAAAACCCCCTAAAAAATAAAACTTGTCCTATCGGATAATCATCGGACCATTTAACAATTACATCCATCAGAGAAAATGCGCACACAGAAATGAACATGTAAAAAAAGCCCAATTGATTTTTTGACAACATGTGATTAACTTTAAATTAATTAAGTAATTTATCAATGGAAATAGCAATTTTAGGATTAGGATGTTTTTGGGGACCAGAAATTAAGTTTGGCAAACTTGATGGGGTTACCAAAACTGAAGTAGGTTATTGCGGAGGATATAGTAGTGAAACTAATTATGAAGAAGTGTGCACTGGCACAACCAATCATGCAGAAGTAGTAAAATTAGACTTTGATCCTAAAATTATATCTTATGAAAAAATTCTTAAATTTTTTTTTGAAATTCATGATCCAACAACTTTAAATTCTCAAGGACCAGATTTTGGAACTCAATATAGAAGTGAAATATTTTATTTAAATGACCAACAAAAAGAAATTTCTGAAAAAACAATTAAAGAAGAAAATATTAGATTTTCAGGAAAAATTGCAACCAAAACTTCTTTAGCAAAAAATTACTGTCCTGCAGAGAAATATCATCAAAGATATTTAGAAAAAAGATAAGATGTCTTTAGTAGATACAAATTGGTTAGAAAAAAATATTAACAAAGTAAAAATTATTGATTGCTCTTGGCATATGCCACTGGCAAATAGAAATGGCTTTGAGGAATATCTAAAAGAACACATACCAAATGCAATTTTTTTTGATTTAGATAAGAATTCAAAAATAAATACTGACCTACCCCACATGCTAACCGATATAAACTCTTGGGGAAAAATTATGGGAGATATGGGTATTGAAAATAAAGATGAAATTGTAATTTATGACAATTCAGATGTAAAAAGCTCATGTAGATGTTGGTATAACTTAATTTATTTTGGGCATGATCCAAAACTAGTTCATGTTCTTGATGGTGGATTTAAGAAATGGAAAAAAGAAAATAGAATTACAAACAATAAAGAAGTGATCACTAAAAATTCTATCTATTCATCTGAGGAAAATATAGAGCTTGTAAAAAATAAAAAACAGATAGATGAAAATATTGATAAAAATAATTTCAATGTTATTGATGCTAGAAGTAGAGAAAGATTTGAAGGTAAAGTAACGGAACCTAGAAAAGGTTTAAGAAGCGGTTCAATAAAAAATTCTTTTTGCTTACCTTTTGGTGAGTTAATAAATAATGATCATACATTTGTTAACAAAGATAAAATCTCAGAAAAATTTAAGTCACTTAATTTTGACTACAGTAAAAATCTAGTATTTTCATGTGGATCTGGGGTAACTGCGAGTGTATTGGCTCTGGCATATTCATTAATAAATGATAAATATATGCCGACTATATACGATGGCTCATGGTCTGAGTATGGAAAGAGTTAAAATATGAAAAGATCAACAAAAATTATATCAATAGTATTAATCTTCTTTTTTATCATTGCAGCAGTAATCATTGCTAGAACAATGATTGGTAATCATTTTAAAAAAAAATTTAGCAAAAGACCTCCTCCAGGAATAATTGTTAAGGTAGTTGAGCAAAAATTATTTCAAAACACAATTGAAACATTTGGTACTGCAGTTCCAGCACAAATTAAATCCTTTAACATTGAAAAATATGAAATATTAGAACCAATTAAATTTAATACAAAAGTTAAAACAGGAGATGTAATTGCAAAATTAAAGAATAGAAACATAACCACTCCTTTTGATGGAATTATTGGTAAACGAGATTTTTCTAACGATATAGACGTATCACAAAGCTCAATTATTTTAAATTTAGAGGATACTTCAGTTCTATTCGTTGATGTAGATATACCTGAAACATTTGCGCCTTATGTAAAAAAAGGTCAAAATGTAGATATAAAATTTTCTGGAAATGCTCTTAAAAAATACGCTGGAACTGTAGAATCCACAGCAAGCAGAATTGACACGAATAAAAGATCTCTACCGGTTAGAATTAAACTTGATAATCCTAATAATGAACTTTTATCTGGATCACTATTAGAAATTTCTATTAATTATAATGAGAGAAACTCGTTAAGTATTCTTGATACTAGTTTGCTAATGGAGGGTGATAATGTTTATGTATATAAAGTAGATAAAGAAAACACTGTTAAAAAAATAGCAGTAGAAATTGGATTAAGAAAAAAAGGAATTGTAGAAATCAAATCCGGTCTAGAAAATGGTGATACGGTAGTTGCTGAAGGTCTAAAAAAAACAAGACCTAATGGAAAAATTAAACCAATTAAGTATGGTTCAAAACCAAAGTCATCAAGTTGGAAGAAAAAAGGTAAGCCAGCTAAAACAGAACAAAAAAAAAGTAAGTTTGATTGGTTAAAAAAATTAAACCCGTTTAAAAAATCTGAGACAGAGAAAAAATAAATAAATGTACATCACTGAAGTAAGTATAAAACGACCTGTTGTAGCTTGGGTTCTATCTTTAATACTTATTGTATTTGGTTTATTTGTTTATTCTGAACTGCCGGTAAGAGAACTACCAGATGGTTTACAGCCACCTGTAGTACAAGTTAAAGTTAATTATAAATCTGCGTCAGCTCCAATTGTAGATCAAGAAATAACTCAAGTTATCGAAGATGTTATTGGGGGAGCAGAAGGAATTAAGAATATTGACTCTAAGTCTGAAAACGGAAGAAGTAGTATTAACATTGAGTTTGATACAGATATCGAGCTTGATGATGCAGCAAATGACATAAGAGAAAGAGTGGCTAGAGTAGTCGATAATCTCCCCTCTGAAGCTGACGCTCCACAAATATTAAAACAAGCCGCTGGTTTTACCACAACAATGTGGCTTTCTGTTTCATCTTCAACATGGTCGGATTTGGAACTTGGTGATTATGCGGATAGATATTTGGTAGATTCTTTCTCAAGTGTAAAAAACGTTGGAAGAATTTTACTAGGAGGGCTTAGAGAACTTAGTGTTAGAGTTTGGATTGATCCTATTAAGCTAGCTGCAAATGATATGACTATTCAGGAAGTAGAAAATGCACTTAGAAATGAAAATATAAGTCTGCCTGCTGGAACTTTGGAAGCAGATAATATAGATCTAACAATTAATTTAGATAAATCCTATAACAACATTGATGAATTAAAATTTTTACCTATTAAAAGAACAAAAGATAAAATAGTAAGATTATCAGATGTTGCAAATGTAGAATTAGGTCCTGTTTCTGAAAAAACATTATTTAAAGCTCAAAGTAAAAATAATTTAAATCAAAAAACAGTTGGTATTGGGATTTATGCAAAAAGTGGAGCCTCAACAGTTGAGCTATCAAAAGAAATTCAAAAAAAAATTGTTGAAGTTAGAAAAACTTTACCAGAAGGTCTCAGGTTAGAAGTCTCATTTAACAGAGCCACATATGTTAAGGCGGCAATTGACGAAGTTTATAAAACTTTAGCAATTGCATTTGTTTTGGTTGTAATAATAATTTATTTATTTTTAGGTAACATTAAAGCAGTAATAGTTCCTGCCGTTGCTCTACCAGTCAGCTTAATTGCATCATTTTTAGGTATTTATTTATTTGATTTATCAATAAATATTTTTGTGCTTCTAAGTTTTATACTCGCAATTGGGATTATAACTGATGACTCTGTTATTATGACAGATGCAATATATAGAAGAATAGAAAATGGAGAAAATCCATTAGTTGCTGCATATAAAGGGTCTAAACAAATTACCTTTGCAATTATTGCAACAACTTTAATTTTACTTGCTGTTTTTATTCCGTTGATTTTTATTAAAGGAATATCAGGAACCTTATTTAGAGAGACAGCTATAGCTTTATCTTTTTCAATTGTTGTATCATCATTTGTTGCTTTAACTTTGTCGCCAATGCTTGCGAGCAAATTTTTAGATAAAAAAGCTAGTTCTGGATTTTTTGTAAAAAAATTTAATATTTTTTTTCAGGGTTTTTCTAATTTTTATCAAGAAACTTTAAACTATTGGATTAATAAAAAGAAAACGATAATAACTTTTATTTTTTTAATTATAGCTGGATCTGTGGCCTTATTTATGTACACAACTAAAGAGCTTCTTCCAAAAGAAGATAGAGGTGTTTATTTGGTTATTGGTTTTACTGATGAAGGAAGTTCGTTTGATTATACACAACAAAGAGCTCAAGATGTAGAAAAGAGATTGCTTCCATTGCTACAGGCTGAAGATAGTCCTTATAATAGATTCATCATGAGAGTTCCAGGTTTTGGAAGCTCTGCAAATTCATTTAATAGTTTTATTATAATTGCTTTACTAGATGATTGGAAAAAACGAGATAAAGATGCAATGACAATCATGAGACAAGCCATAGGCAAGATAGTAACTGTACCTCAAACTCTAGCTTTTCCAATTTCTCCTCAAGGAATAAGAGTTTCCAATTACAATAAGCCAGTCCAAATGGTAATTTTAGGAAGTACATATGAAGAATTAGAAGGTATTCAAAAAGAAGTTATAAGTAAACTTAGAAGAAATAGAGGATTATCAAGAGTTGAGTCAGATTTTAATAGGAATAAACCAGAAGTAAAATTAGTTATAAATAAAAATAAAGCTAAAGATTTAGGAATATCGACTAGATCTATTGGTCAAACATTAGAAACTTTATATGGTGGTAAAAGAGTTACTACATTTAATAAATTAGGAAAAGAATATCCAATTATTCTTCAGCAATATCTTGTTGATAGAAAAGATAAAGATAGTTTGAGCAAGCTATTTGTAAGATCTAGCATAACTGGTGAATTGATCTCACTATCAAACTTAGTTGATTTAAAAGAAGAAGGATCCGCAAAAGTACTAGCAAGATACGATAGACAAAGAGCAGTAACAATATCGGCAAATGTAAATCCAAATTACTCGTTATTTGAGGCAATTGAATATCTAGAAAATATTATGTCAGAAGTTGCACCCACAAACCAAATTACTTGGAAAGGTGAGTCTGAAGAGGTGAAAGAAACTACCAATGAACTTTATATTATTTTTGCACTTGGTTTACTCACAGCTTATTTAGTAATGGCCGCAACATTTAACTCTTTTGTTCACCCATTTATAATTATGCTTACAGTGCCATTGGCTGTTTTTGGTGGTTTAGTTTTTATTCTATTTTTAAATAGCTCAATAAATATTTTTTCTCAAATTGCTCTTGTAATTTTAATTGGTATATCAACTAAAAATAGTATTTTAATTGTAGATTATGCTAATCAAATAAGAACGACAGGTAAAGATTTGGTAAGCTCAGTAAAAGAAGCATCTCGTTTAAGATTTAGACCAATTATGATGACATCTATAAGTACCATGATTGCAATGATGCCTTTAGTAATTGGAAATATTGGACCAGGGGCTGGAGAAGCATCTAGGCTAGCTGTTGGAGCAACTATTCTTGGAGGTATGATAATTTCTACTTTCTTTACACTATATGTAACACCAACAATGTACTTAGCACTTGCCAGAAATAGCAAAAGAATAGACTCGGTTGATTTAGAGTTAAAAAGAGAATTGTCTAAAAAATAATATATTTATTTCTACTAAGTGAAGTACCACATTTTTTAAGCTGATTTTTATAAACATTAGATTGTTTCTCAACCCTTTTTGCCAAATTAATTATTTTTTTATTTTTTTTGTAATGTTTATAATTTCCCCATCCTTCGTGATAAGCAACATATTGTTTAAAAGCATCATTTTTAGAAATTTTTAAAATAGTGTTAGATTTATTAGTGTACCAACCAATGAAATCAACACTATCCTTAAACCTAGTTCTAACTGCAAGCTTATTTCCTGTTTCTTTTTTATATTGCTCCCAAGTGCCATTCACTGCTTGAGAATATCCAAATGAACTTGATGGCCTTTTATAAGGAATTACTTTAAAAAGTTTTTGTCTAGGAGGTTTTGCAAGCCAATCAAAATCTGACTCCATTTTTATAATAGCTAGCTGCAAATAAACAGGGGTTCCCCATTTTTTTTCTGATTTACTAGCATGCTTAAACCATAAATATCTTTCATTAAATATTGAGCAACTATTTGAAGTATTAGATGGTATTGAAGAACAAGCTGAAATAAAAAATAATATTACAAATAATAAGTTAATTTTCAAGATTTTCATATTTTCTATAAAAAAAGTTAATCATTAAAATAATTAATACCCCAAGTAAATTTCCAAATAAATCTGGAAACTCAAAGCTTCTTACTGGAATGAATATATGTAATATTTCTAAAATTATTGAAATTAGAACTAGATATATATTTAAAAAATTTAATTTTTTTGAATTATTATAGGTAAAAAAACCAATAATGGATAATAAGCTAAAGGCGTATAAGTGGTTTGTCGAGACTAAAAAATCCTTAGTTAATTGAGGCTGCAACTGGCAATCATTATATAGATAGCAGCCTAATAAGCTGCCTGGAAATAGATATAAAACTAGCAAAATGATGTTAGATAAATAAAAAATGAATTTATATTTTGAAAAAAAATTAATCATTAAATTATATGGTTATATTGTATAAATTAAATTGAAAGATTAACAAATGAGTTATTTAATTTTAGTAAGACATGGTCAAAGTGTATGGAATCTTGAGAAGAAATTTACAGGTTGGGTTGATGTAGATTTAACTGAAAATGGTAAATTAGAAGCTAAAAAATCAGGAGAATTAATTAAATCAAAAAATATTGAGATTGATATTTATTATTCATCTTTTCAATTGAGAGCAAAAAATACATTAAATTTGATAAAAGAAATATTAAACGACAAAAAAATCTCAAAACAAGCTTGGCAATTAAATGAGAGGCATTATGGATCACTCACAGGTTTAAATAAAGATGAAATGAAAGTAAAACTTGGTGAAGAAAAAGTTCATCAGTTTAGACGTTCGTGGGATTTACGACCAGAACCATTAGATAAAAATAACCCTTACCATCCTATTAATATTGATGCCTATAAAGAAATACCAATTAATAAAATTCCAGACACAGAGTCTCTTAAAGATACTTATGAAAGAGTATTAGAGTTTTATAAACAAGAAATTGAAAATAAAATTTCAAATAATAATATTTTAATATCTGCACATGGAAATTCGATTAGAGCATTATGTAAATATTTATTTAAATTAGATGAAAATCAAATATCTAAATTGGAGATTCCAACTGGTAATCCATTGGTAATAAATTTAGATAAAGAGAAGAGAATTACTGATTGCAAATACTTAGATAAAGAAAGAGCTAAAGATCTTGTAGTTTTCTAAAAGTTTCAAGATCAGTTAAATGATAAAAATTATTATTAGTCTCAAAGCCAAATAATTCTTTTTTTTCAATTAGATCATTCCATACATTTGTTATGGAAAATTTTTTATCTTTATATTTAGAAAGAAGTTTTTTATTCATAATTTGGCATCCTGTATAAATAAATTTACTCTCATTATTTTTTATAATTAAATTTTCTTTAAGATCAAAATCACCATTTAAATTTTTATCAAAACTTAATTCTTTTTTAACAAGTAAAAGTATGTTTTTTAGTTTTTTTGAAAAATATGTCTTTTCCATTTCAATAATTTCATTGGAATAACTTTTTTTCCATATTGTATCTGGATTAAATATTAAAACATTTTCCTCATTTGTATGTTTCATCATATTGCTTATGCCACCACCTGTATCAAGAATATTCTCTCCATCTTCAATAATTAAGATTTTAGATTTAAATTTTTTATGATTTATAAAATTATGAATTTGATCTTTTAAATAAAAAGTATTGAGAATAATTTGTCGTATACCCAAATTTTCGATTAAATTAATGCAAGTTTCAAGGACTGTAATGTTGTTAAATTTGATCAAAGGTTTAGGGGTATCTAGTGTTAATGGATTTAATCTTTTTCCAAATCCTGCACATAAAATAAAGGCTGTATTAATTCTCATTTTACCTAGTTATAAATTTAGGAAAATTAGATGCTAATAACAACTTCAAATTCTTTAGGTCTTTGTTTTCACTCATCCTGCTATCGATCATCTTCCAGGCATATGGAATAAGTTTTAAATATTTCCTTTTCTTATCTCTTTCTGCTAATCTCATGAATATTCCAATAATCTTTAAATTTCTTAGAACTGATAAAATATCAAAGTCACTCTTGAATTTATCTGCATCAATTTGTTTATTAGTATTTAAATAATAGTTGTACACCTTATCTTTTAATAAATTAGATGTTTTGCATCTAACATCATCTATTAATGAAGCTAAATCGTAAGCTTTGTTTCCAAAAAGAGCATCTTGATTATCAATTAATCCAATTTGATTTTTGGAGTTTATGATTAAGTTTGAAACATGAAAATCTCTATGGACAAAAGTATCATTTTTAAAATTTAATTTTAATAATAATAGCTTAATTTCTTTATTAAATTTGCTGTTAAATGTCTTAATTTTTTTTTTATTTAACCTTTTTGGAACATACCAATAGCTAAATAAGTTTGTCTCATCTAATAAAATCTTATTTTTATAGTCTTTAATAAGGTAAAATTTATTTTTAAAATTTTTAATTTTTTTATCTTTAATTAATTGAATTTTATTTAAAACATTAATTGTTTTCTTAAACATTAAATATTGATTTTTTTTATTTTTTGAAAATTTTTGATAAATGGTTTTGTTTCCCAAATATTGTATTTCAATATAATTGTTTTTATAATCTTGACTTAATAGTTTAGGGGCTATTATATTATTTTTGATTAAAATTTTATTAATTGAATCATATATTAGTAAATTTTTAATTTTTTCTCTATTATCAAATACTACAACTGAATTTTTTTTAGTATTTCTATAAAATTTTCTAAAAGATGCGTCTCCTTTAATTTCCTTAAAATCTTTTGAAAGTTTCATATTAAAAGATCAGTCTAAACCATCAATTTTAACAGATCTATTATTTAATTCATTTTCATAATTAAATATTAAATCTATAGTCTTATTAAAGTTTCTTTTGTCAATTAATTCAGGCCATTCAATGAGTGTTATTGTATTTTGATTTTTATCAAATAGATCTAAGCTTATAACTTCTGACTCATCTTTTAATCTGAATAAGTCATAGTGTTTAATAATCAAATCATCTGCCTCATACTCATTAAGTAAGTTAAAAGTTGGACTTGTTACTTCTGTAGTTTGTAATTTTTTTTTTATTTGAAATTGATTAATTAAATATTTTACAAAAGTAGTTTTGCC
>ERZ802827.1167-NODE-1167-length-13332-cov-15.7458_pt1 | contig 13332 bp, 15 predicted proteins | sample MGYA00345652_ERZ802827 | MGnify/ENA primary metagenome ERZ802827 (study PRJEB30503, sample SAMEA104212372) | marine metagenome | biome: Westerlies Biome; feature: [SRF] surface water layer (ENVO:00010504) within the epipelagic zone...; material: water... | reverse complement strand
TCCCCCCCGTGATTTCTGGATCACAGATACAGCATTTGAGGATCTGTCCAGAGCTTCTCAAATCCTGTATCTGTGATCCCGAATTCAGGGGGGGGGGGGGGTTCATTTACTGCAATGAAAATGGGCAAACATTAAGGCAGGTTACACCCTTTTTGGATAACAGAAACTGCATTTGAAGAGTTTCTCAATTGCTGTGCCTGTGATCTAGAAAGGGGGGGGGGGGGTTTGGGCCACTTACCACATAGCAAAGTCGCACATATTATGGCACTGAAGGTTTCACCTTTCATTTTTACAGATGAATACAAGTCACAGATACAGCATTTGATGATCTGTTCAGAGCTTCTCAAATTCTGAATCTGTGATCACGAATTCAGGGGGGGGGGTCCCTATACTGTAATGAAAATGGGCAAACAGTAAGGCAGGTTAAAGAAAGAAGGCGGCATCCCAATGGAAAGCTACAATTAGAATGAGCTTCTAACCGCCCCCCCCCCTCTCCGAATTCGGGATCACAGATACAGCATTTGAGGATCTGTCCAGCACTTCCCAAATTCTGAATCTGTGATCACGAATTCAGTGGAGGGGGTTCATTTACTGTAATGAAAATGGGCAAACAGTAAGGCAGGTTAAATAACGAAGGTGCCATCCTAATGGAACGCTACAATTAGAGTGAGCTTCAGATACTGCATTTGAGAATCTGTCCAGATCTCTTTAAATCCTGTAATTGTGATCCAGAATTTAGGGGGGGGGCCACTTACCGCAATGCACAGTTGGAAATATTAAGGCGAGTTAATGAAATAACCGGGAAAGCTACAATTAGAGTCAGCATTCCTTCTCCCCTTTTCTGGATCGCGGAAACAGCATTTGAAGAGCTCCTCAACTGCTGTATCTGTGATCCAGAAATTGGGGGGGGGGGTTGAGGCCACTTACTACAATGCAATGTCGCACCTATTAAGGCACCGAAGGTTCATTACTCATTTTTACAGATGAATACAAGTTACAGAAGCCACACCTACCCCTCGATCATTCCTCCAAATTAATCGGTGAGAACTTTACAACCACTGTTATGAGCATGCTTACCTAACTTGATGTCTAGGCTACATCCTATTGGATTTTGTGGTTCTTCATGGGATCAGTTCTCTTAAGCAAACCACTCAATGCAGAAATGGAATGAAAGAAACATTAGTCCTCCAGCGAGAAGATAGCAACAATAGATCCTGGTTCGATGTGTAAGTTGTTTACTATATCTAATGTATTAAATTGCCTTTTCAATTATTATGATTTTAAGTGACATTTTCTTAATCAAATGCTCATTCAGGCCAATCGACAATGCAAAACTCTATTACCATGAGCGACAATATTGGAACTTCAGATACTTAATTACTCGAATTTGCTGTGGCGATGAGTGCCTTACATCTAATACAAAAAAATGTAGGAGGTGTCATCATTACATTTGTCAACGTCATAACAAATGTTGCTATAACAAGCAAACTTTTATAGGTGACATTTGTTCACATTGTGTTGATGTCATAATAAACAATTACTAAAGTATTAATGTACATTAGTTGTTTAGCTTATTGTTGTGTTATTACGTCAGCTGTTCTTTTAAATTTCTTACCTTGTCATATTCAGTTACTGTTTTTGTGAAATGGTTGATCAACGTTTCAGTTTTTATTATCCACTATTTTCAGATAGAAAGATTGCATGTGATTTGTTTTTACATTTTACCAAAATGGCTTCGCGGGCCCCCTGTTCCCTTGAAAGACTTTTTGTGGACCTCGAAAAGTTGCCCATCAACATTGATGACACCTTTCCCGCCAATGCCCTGAAGTCTATCCGCATCGTCGCTAACCGGAGAAGTTGTCCCGTGCAGTACTTCACCAATTCTCTCGCCGCTGTCTTCTCCAATGCCATGGGCGACTCGACTCTTAAGGTCCGCAATGATTACATTGAAGTTCCTGCGGTTTGGTCGCTGAATCTTGGTTAGTTCTATAACTTCGTTTCCTACCTATTAAAACGATCTTACTTATTCAACAGGAATGCAAGGATCCGGCAAGAGTGCAGCTTACCATTACATAGTGGACGCCATGCTGGCATTGGAAGCTAAGGAAAGAGGAGAGGACAAGTTTGGAAAGAAATCCCAACCGGCTCCTGTTCCTGCAGTTCCTGTAGTCAACAACACAAAAAAACTTAAGACAGAGAAGCCGTCTAACCTCATAAACTACCAACGCGTTATTGTTGAGTGCACTAAGCAAGGTTTACTATACTTTCACGTTATTTGTCCACTTCATGAGTACTTTCAGGTATGGAGGATGTCTTCTTAGCCCGTCAGAAAATTGGAAACACAACGAACGTGTGCTTCGCCCTGGACGAGATGGGCCAGTTCTGGTCCCTCATCGAACGTGACCCAACCATGGACAACGTTATGCTCAGTCTGTACACTGCCAAGGTAACAGTCCGTCCTAATCAAACAACACTTACAATGAACTTTTTAGCCCCTTCGCACCAACTTGCGCGGTCAGGGACTACTGGAAGTCCAGAGTCCCAAGATACAGTTCGTTAGTTTTACTCAGGTACTGTTTTTTAAATTATCAGATGCTCCGTTTATTACTTTAATTACTTCATTTCATAATTTGTTAATTTTTATTCAGCCCGACACTATGCTGCTTAAGCTGAATTCATGGGGTCCGGACACAGCTGGAAGAATGGCCAGGTAATTTGAGCCTCTTATTACGTTATTTTTAATACTTAGATGAACATTGAATAACACTTTAGTTTTACTGCTATCTTACGTATAAGGTTCTTACTGTGTGCACCATCAAGAGTGTACCGTGACATAGACAAAGAGGAAGCAGCCGGACAGTTGCTTGTGCAAGATGTCTTTCGTGTAAGTTTGAAGATATCGATTCTTGAATTATAACACTTTTTTTTAGCCCCTTGAAATGTGCTCTCTTCTTCATGAAACGCCCCAAGAAGTTACTTTCTCCCCAGAAGCACATGAGGCGTTTAAAGAGGTACTTGTACTTTTGTTTTTTCATACATAACTTTAACAATTTCAGTACATCTCGAATCATGTCGCTGAGCTCCGTGATAATTATCCCTACGACAACTTCAGACACGGTATCATGGGCAAGGCCCCCTCCAAGATTTACAGGTTCAAAGAAACTTAAATGCGAGCACCCATTCTAAACTTTTTTTTGCCGAAAACAGAAATTTTATGTTCTAAATTTTACATGTTACTTAGAGTTGCAGCTTCCTATGAACAGATCGACGTTTCTTACGATTTGTCGGCAAGGGAAGCCCGTCAGATTGCGAACGGAGGTCAACCCATGACTAAAGAAGACATTATCATGGAAATGCAGGGTTCCTTGGTGGTTTCAGAACGCTCCATGCGACTGGCCATAGCAACTGTGGAGTACAGCAACCAAATCCACATTCTCCTTGATGCTCACATATACGCTTCAACCTTACGTCCAGAGTCTCCCAGTACCAGGACACTCTTCTATTCCGACCTGTCAGACACCACATTGACCCTCGAGAAGATGAGAGCTTTCGCCAAACATGTTAACAACATCTTCATGGCTACGAAGAAGTACAATAACAACCAGGTCAGTTTCCCCTTTCTTTAATACCTAACACTTTTCTTATTTCACTACTCCCTCATAAGGTCCTGATCACAGATGTTGCTAAAAATAAATTCTTTCCCCACGGCACAGCGGAAATGAAGAAAGAGGTGAAGCGCGACGACCGAGCACACTACTTCTTGAAGGTAAACCATATGGCAATATAAAATATGATAATTCTTAACATTAATTATTAGTGCCTGGAAACTTCTGGCTTCCTTACCTTTTCAACGGATAACTACTTGATCAACTTAACTAGAGAAAGTGATACCATAAGCGCCACATTCAAGTCTTACCTTGAGGTTGTCAAAGAAAAGTGCCCTGGTTTTCAGTTGCCGCCTTGAGTTACACATAGACTACTACTGTTACATTTATACTATATGTAGTTCGTGCTTCCTTTTTTACATGAGCATGTTTATGTAAGCTATCCTTCTTGCTAATAAAATATTTCATGATCATTTAACTTTTTTCATACTCTTCTTCATGAACACACAAACTTTTCTTCAAATTAAAAGTTTTTTTGCCGGCATAACTGTGATCTATGTCGTGCACGCTGCAGTGCACGAAGAAGAACTTCCCTGAGTACAGTGTTTAGATTGCGAAAGATAACTTTCAATATCTCAAGTCCTGCTCATGTCCTATCAAATTGTGCCTTATGTTAGGGAACTATTATTCATCACTAATATTCAAATATTGTTTCAGAGATGAAAATCTATTTAGAACAGCTGATAGTTTTCCAATCCATTTGCAAAGGATTACCTCTCAAAACTCCCAATAGAAAAAAAGTTATTCGTGACAGATACTACGAACTTCTCGGACAATTCAGTGATGTGGAGTCCTTCCTTGCTGTAAACCTGGACATGGACGGAATAACAGAGTTCGATATTGCTTGTGATGTGAATATTCAGCGGCTAGAATCGTTCCTGCTTAAAAGTGATTTCCAAGTTATTAGGCAATTTGGAAAGGTTTATTTACCCAAAAAAGTACTGTTAACTTGAAAATATTTCATTTCTGTAAAAGCGTTTTATTTGTAGGAAGAGTGCCATGGACGAGCATTGAACCTGTCCAGAGGAGGAAGTGCACAAGAATATACACGTACCGGCCCAGTTCCTTCAAGAACTTACATAGGTATTTTTCTTGGTTACTGAATACAAAAATAATTGTAATTAAGCAATTGTTACATTATAGGTCGCTGCAGACGGAAAGATTGTAACAAGACTTTTTTCCATTGGTATTACATAAGTTATATTATGTCACACATTCTAAAACTTGCATGCAGGTTCGAGGAAGATACTTTAGTGGATCAAACAGAAGTACGCAGACATTACAAGCCGAATGGTTCCTTCGCCTGCACCTCCTCATCTGTGTTTTCTGTGGACTTTTTGAACCAAATGACGGAACTCGTAGTGAATTGTGCGCCTCAATTTATTAACTTAGTTAATTCTTACAATGCTTACAACAACATCGAAGAAAGCCTCAAGTTATCCAGGAGAGTGTTTGGTAAGTTTGATTTATATTATTCTTAGATTTCAGCTGACTTACTTTTATTTTGTAGTAGATGCATTCTTCTGCTACCACATTGCTATGAAGTTGCCCAGCTGTCCCCTTGCAGTTCGACGTCGCACCGACGGACACATCAATACGGATCACTTTTGTATTCAGGTATTAAAGTTAACATTTCTTCTCTGTCTTAGTAATTACTCTTAGGCATATCCACTTTTGAAAGAAATTATGAGTGACAATTATAAGGTGAATATATTCTCATGTTAATTAGTTTAAAAACGTATAATAATAGAAGCATGAGTGTACAGACGTGGGCTGTTCTGAAAAGGTGGTTGTTATTGATGGAAATGAAAAGCATCACAGGTACAAAGAACTAATTAAGTTCACATGTGATAAACTTTTTAACAAGGAAGTTGTGTGCTGCGCCCTCAACGCGTGTCACATACACCCCAGGACTGCCCAATTACTACATCCTGTGTCCCAACAGTCCATGTCTAGGTGTCTAAAGTTACACATACCATTTTTCTTTAAAAATGTTACAATACTCTATTATACAGGACAAAAAGAACGTCTTTGCATCCAGCACTTCAAGCCCAACAGTAAAGATGTGCAAGACTGTGACGTCCTACCTTCAGTTTCCCTTCGGTGAGTAATGTTTATTGCAAGTAACGTTTGGTTAGGTTAAGTATACTTTTTGGCATTTCAGGCCAAGGACGAGACTTTTTGCTAAGCTCATGGAAACCAATAACGTTATTTCCCAACCAGAAAATGAAGAGCGAAAGGACGATTGCCGCAAAGAGAAAAATGTTACGAAGTTTTATAATACAACGGCTGGCATTGTGGAGATGGTGAGGTAAACTAAATTATGTTTCATAATCAATGAACATTATTATGACACTGTTACCATCATTAGTAACTGATATTCGGTCAATATTTGTGTTTGGGATCAGACACTTTGCTGGTTTTGTTGTAAAAACAATATAACATAATTAATAAAAATTGCAGAACTTGTGGAATAAGGCTCGGCATTACCGAGTTGTTCACTAAGGAGTCCGACAGTCAACTCTTCCTGTCTTTAGTCGATAAGGTAAAAATTAGCCCAAAATTGTAGCTAAAACATAAACTTATAAGGTGCCAGTAATTTAATTGTTTAAAAATTCTTTGCATAAAACATTTATAAAAATGCATATATGCTTTTATTTTTAAGTTTGGTGAGCAGCCTGACAAAGAGGAAATTCGTGTTGTTGCTGCGGATGTAGCTTGCTCTTTAGGTAATTTTAGAAATTATAAATTAAATTCATGCTCATTTAACAATTGATTAACTACGCTCTATTTTGTTAATAACTTTTTCCTTTTTTAAGCTCCATTTATCAAGTCCCGGAAAGATGAAAGCGAAGTGTTTAACCAGTATGCCGATTTGATGTTTGTGCTGGATCCATTTCACGCTGCCACTCACAAAAGGAAGGAATGCCAACCAGGACCAAACTCTGTATATAATCCACAAGCGGCACAATTCAACTTTTTGAAAGGTAACTTATTTCAATGGGTCCTATGTATTGTTGTATCTTATAATTACTAAAACTTTAAATGCTTAGGTGTGAACTTTGAAATTTGTGAAAGAAGTTTCGTAAGGTTAAACAAATACAAAAGCATGACAAAGTAAGTTACTTAATTTTTTTTAACGTTACTGATAGATACTTAAAGTTACATGACTGCCGGCCGGAGACTAGTGATGTTCTTGCTTTTGGAGGATGAGGTAGCACATATTTACATACATAAGTTTATAAGGACTTTTTGCAGTGGAACTACAGACTCGAAATGCAGATGGCAGCGAATCATACCATCAAAAAGTTTGGTTATATGGCAGGTGTTCTTTTTGTCATTTTTTAAAAACTTTTCTCATTTTAAATTTTAAGGATGGCGCAATTCCGAAACATCAAAAGACAGTGACTATGGACATCTTGTCCTCTTAAAAGGAGTTGTTAGCCGCAACAGTTTTCCTACCATCGTGGTTAAAGACGTTCTAGAAGTATCCACTGGTTTCGCAGATCCAAACAAGTTCCTTGTATTGTGATAGTTGCATAATGTATTACGTTAGATTTTGTTGTTAACATTAGATTAATGAAATATTACTTAGCTTGTTTTTGTTTGCAGATTAAGAATGGATTATAACCAAGATTACATCGCTTTATTATGCAGTGAAGCTATTCAAGAGGAGCCGGTCCCAATTTGGCGTATACATCTGGGGAGTTTAATAAGGTAACTTTTATGCTATCATTGTCGTTGCTATATTACTTAAACTTGGATTTAATATAACGGCACATACTGCTGAATGATTCGTCCTTTACTTTTTCTCAGTGATGCTGACCGCTCGAAGACTATTTTTTGGGTTAATGACCTTATCCATTCATTGCGGGGTGACGTTACCACCTACTCACTGGCTGTGGTTTACATTGACAAGATGCTGGCCATGACGACTATGGATATAGAGGAATTGGAATTAAGTATAAACATAAGTTTTTAAAATTTAACTTGTTTAACAAATTATATTCAGTTTGTTACAGCTGCATTTACCTAGCGTTGAAAACACAAGGTTCAACTGATGTTAATCTCTCTACTTTTTTAGTGCTGAGGTACTTCAGATGTATGACCCTTAGAACATGTTATTACCTATACTTAATTTCAGTGAATATAAGTTCAGTCGCCATGACTTCATCCGCACGGAGAGACAGGTTTTAAGAGAGATTGAATTTCAAACTAAGGTTGTGACAGTTGACCTGATTATTAAGTTACTATCCGAACTGGCAAATCAAGATGCCATTGTATATCATTTTGCAATTATGATATTTGAATTTTATAGTGCAATGTCATGGAATTACCTATGCAATCACACTTTCGATGTCGCATGCAGTGCAATTACTTTATCTAGGTATGCCCTCTTACTGGAACCTTGGAATGACGCCTTGGTAACAGTTACAAACATTACTGAAAGTAGTTTTAAACATTTATTGAAACATATGTTCAGTGTGCTAACGCTTTTCTCATCAACAAGCATTGCCAAAAATTTGAAGAAAAAATTTAATACTCCCATGCGTAAAAATGTGGGTTGTTATTACTTTCCAAACAATCTCAACTATTGTGAAGTTTCTGACACTCTTTTAAGAGTTCCCATTATCTAATGTTGACACCTAGTAAATATAATAAAGAATAAAGTTACTTAATTTTTAAATTATGTATTTTTAACCTTTTGAGCGTGGTTTATACAAGACATACTTTCAGTAATTAGGGAATTTCTGTACAGATCAATTTATATTTATTATAGCAGGTTATCGAAGGTTGCCAAAGTAAAACTTAATCATAATAAAGTTAACCCAAAGAAAGGTGGCCCCCCTAAGGGGCCACCTTTTTTTGGGGTTTACTTTATAATGTTGTTACATTAAGTTAACTCAAATCATGTATTCTTAATTTTTAAATGCGGTTCATACAAGACATATTTTCAGTAATTATGGAACTTCTGTTCAGATCAAATTATATTTACTATACCAAGTTATCGAATTTTCCTAAAGTAAAACGTAATCATAAAAAAGTTAACCCTAAAAAAAGGTGTTCACTCTAAGGTGTCACCTACTTTGGGCTAACTTTTTTTAGTTTTTACACATAAGATTGCGTTTCTTTAAACCGAGAGGGGGGGCAAATCAATTCGGATTTTGGAACTCACCCCTGCAATTCACCAAATGTTACTCCTTATCATTTTAAGTTACGGGTTTTTGGATACGACTTATACATGACACTGTTATTGAACTTCATAATCAAATAACTTTTTCCTTACGCTGCTTAACTTCCATCTTTCGGAATTCCTTCTCAAATTCAAGACGTTTCACTTTGGCTCTTCCCCATTCATTGAGGAGGGTCTTCTCCATGTTAAGCGCCTTCAACCAGTTGTTCTTTGCCTTGGCCAGATTAACTTTGTCCTGAAATCAAACGTCAAACATTACATGTCCCAATTGATGGTGTCACTAAACTCGAAAAAGATTACCGTTACTATTACAATTAAACTATTACCTCCAAGTCTTGTTCCGCCAATTGCTTTTTGTTCTTTGTTTTTTTGGCGGCCAAAATGTTTCTATGTTGTTCACGTATTTTTTGACACACTTCCCGCTGCGTATTTGTTAACTTTTTAGTTGCCTCCTTGAATACTTCTATCTCACTTGAAGTTATGATGTCATATGGAACATACACATCAGCTGCTACTAACTTGAAATAGAAAATAGCTGTTGGTATTTACCTTCTATTTTAAAAATTCTAGTAACTTTTACCTTCTGCCTATGCTTTTTGATAGTGTCTTGGGATGGAGCGAACCGCTTTTCAATGCTGACTTCATTCGCCTGTTCAGCAAAGCTGCTTGTAGTCTGTAAGTTGGATTGGTATCAACGCTACCCGTAACTTTTTTACTCAATACACATTTGTATCCATATTATTAATAACATTAACGTTACCATTTTCTCAGTATCACTGCTCATTACTAAGTCATTGATGTTTATGGTGTCCTCCAGACACGCCACAGAAAAAGTATCAGTCTCCATTTCTTGATGATGTGTCCTTATTTCCTGCTGGTTTGTATTGTACTGACATATCAGCCTTATAACATTTTGTATCAACCCATAGTCGCTGTGTGCGTACACTGGTCACAGGAGGATTATGTCCCCCCTTCACAAGTTATCAAAGAGTAAATTTAAACCGTTGCCTGTGTTTGGTTCGGCTTGGCTACCCGTCACTTTTTTAAATGCTTCAACATAGCCAACCTTCCTTCTGTAACTTTTTCGTGTAATTCTTAAAAGATCATGACTTCACTTATGTAAATACAAATTTTGGTGTTTCAATGCAAATAAATTCAACATACAAACTTTCTTTCAGATAACATTCAATAAGTCATGGAACAGTTGCCAAATGAGATTCTATCACACATCATAACTTATCTCAGGTATAATAGTACACTAATGAATCATTTTTATCCTTGATTAATGATCTAACAAATATTATGTTAACATAAGACTATTTATTTCAGTTTCAATGATATCAAGTCTCTTCTAAGTGTGTCCAAGAAGCTCTCTGATTGTGTCCATTCATGCCCCAATTCTTACCACACTAGTCACATCTTGATTCATTCACAGGTACATATTGATTGAATTTGCATACAGTAAAATGTAACACCAGCATACTATTAGAATATTGATCCCATCATAAAGTCTGAGAAACTTTTTGCCAGCGACTTGTGCCAGATGAAACTCTCCTGGAATGCAGCTTCAAAGAGGGAAGTCGGCTCAAAGGTGAGACAAATATCCCGTCCCCAATCTAAAACAATCCTTTTTATTGAAAGCCTTTTTGTAGCTAAAAATGAAGATTTTTGCGCTCCCATATATCGAATTTATAAAATATTTAATCACACTTTTTAGAAGAGGGGGGCCTTCTAACTTTTTTCTAACCATTCTCCATTGATACAAAATTATGTGCTTTCATTTCTCATCTTAGAGTTACATATGTCCTAACATTGTTATTTTCCTCCCTCCCGTCAATTCAACTAGTCCAATACCAAACCCATAACTTTCTGTAATTCACGGAGATGGTATAAACACAACTCATCATATCATTATGTAGATCATGATTACAGTCTCAGATGATGAAATCGACAAGGAAAAAACGAACAGCCTACTGAGAAAGTTGAAAGCTGGACACTTTGGAAACCTGTTCATCTCAGGAATGTTCAACGGTATATATTTTCACGAAAACTTTAAACCAGCCAACAATCTTTATTGCAATTTTAGGGGACGACAAATACCTGGATGAGCTGCCGCAAGAGAAAGTTCAAGATTTCCGTGACCCCAGATCAATCCAAGACCATGACGGTTGGATAGAGTAAATTTAAATACAATAATTGATAGTGAAATATAGTGTAACATTCTAATTCTTTTGTACATAATTTGTTAACTTTTGGTACAATAAGTTATCAAACAGTAAATTTGAACCGTTGTCTGGGTTTGGTTCGGCTTGGCTATCCCTTATTTTTTTAATGCTTTCACACAGCCAACTTGTCTTCTATAACTTTTTTTATAACTTTAAGTTACCTTTATATTTTTATGGCTCTCACCACCTTTCCTTAATCATAAGTCACTTCACTGGTAGAATGTCAAATACACAATATCTGTACTTCTGTGGAACTCATTCAAATAGGTATCTGGATATAAATAACTAACTTAACCAAATGGTCTTTACATATTCGGCCGATCAAGGCAATCTTAAGGTTGATATCAGCGGTGCTTACAAATTAAATGATAGTGTGGAAACAATATTCCATTAACATAGAAATAAATTTTGTAACGAAATAACTTTCAAAGTAGTTTTCTCATTAAATATAATAACATTACACAGTAGTGATACAAGATAATTCAAATAAGGAAAGAATATATAAGTTATTTAGTATGTTATTTTTTATCATAATATTTACTCTTAATTAACGCCACCTATGAATGATATACCTTCTTTTTGAAAATATTCGGTAGCAACACTTACTGTAACTTTTTAATAAAAACATAAGTGTATCCATATTTTTTATCACATTAACGTTACCATTTGCTCACTACCATTGACTATGACTAAGTCTTTGATGTTTATGGTGTCTTCACGACAGTCCATAGAACTAGCATCAGTCTCCATTTTTTGATGCTGTGTCTTTATGTCTTTCGGGTTTGCACTGTACTGACATATCAGCCTTATAACATTTTTTATTTACTCATTGTCACTGTGTGCGTACTCTGGTCACAGGAAGATTATGTCCCCCTCTCACAACTTAGCAAAGAGTAAATTTGAACAGTTGTTCGGGTTCTGTTCAGCTTGGCGGCCCGGCTTGGCTAGGTCCCCCTCTCACAACTTACCAAGGATTAAATTTTAATAGTTGTTAGAGTTTTGTTCAGCTTGGTTAGACGTTACTCTTTGATGTTTCAACATGGCTAATCTTCCTTTTGTAACTTTTTTCATTGCGATTTTAAAATTAGCTTCAAATTATCATGGGAAACACATTCTCACTTTAACCAGAACAACTTTGTGCTTAGCTTTACACTGAGACATTGTTACATTCACTATTCTTACACTTTTTGAACGCATCTGTACTTGTGGATCTACGTGGAAAGTTTTAAGGAACCACCTCTTGTCTTCAATTATAATAAGTTACATTTAAGCTTGAGCAACCTTTACTAACTTGTTTTATGCGGAAAGCGAAATAACATTATTTGCACTCAAATCATATCCATGTCTCCCTTCCCTTAGGAAATCGTACATGGGTTAACAAGTCCTGAACTTTGCAAGGCAACCTGCCAGTTAATGTTGTTCTTTGGGCCAAGTTACAGACAAAAGATAACCCCCCTAATGTTTGAGGTACCTTCTTTTCTTTAACTTTACGCAGTTCTTACTGTTTAGATTTAATAACTTAAGTAAGAAGGTGCCCCCTACTTACAGTGGTTAAAAAAAGTTACAAGTTACAAGTTAAAAGAAAAGGGAAAGCCACAATTAGAGTGAGGGTCCCCCCCCCCACTTCTGGATCACAGATACTGCATTTGAGGATCTGTCCAGAGCTCCTCAAATCCTGTATCTGTGATCCAGAAAATCTGGGGGGGGGGGTCAAACACCAAGCTGGGCTGGACTAATCACTTTACTTGGAGATAGCAAGTTAAGGAAAGAAACTGGGGGCCACCTTCTTTCTTTAACTTTTTTAATTTTTTGTTTAGCTTTGGCATGTCCAATAACATATCCATGTCTCCTTCCAGTAGGAAATCTCACATGGGTAAACAAGACTTGAACTTTGGCAAGGCAACCTGCCAGCAAAGGGGCAATTATTAAGGCAAGTTACAGAAAGAAGGTGGCCCCTTTTTCTTCAACTATTAATTTTTTGTTTACTTTGGGCAAAGTTAAAACATATCCATGTGTGGTGCAATTTTTTTTTAAGAGACAAGGACAAGGCATGTCCAATAACATATCCATGTCTCCTTCCAGTAGGAAATCTCACATGGGTAAACAAGACTTGAACTTTGGCAAGGCAACCTGCCAGCAAAGGTCAAACATTAAGGCAAGTTAAAGAAAGAAGGTGGCCCCTTTAGGGGGCCACCTTCTTTCTTTAACTTGCCTTAATATTTGCCCCTTTGCTGGCAGGTTGCCTTGC
>ERZ802827.1164-NODE-1164-length-13354-cov-17.9853_pt1 | contig 13354 bp, 18 predicted proteins | sample MGYA00345652_ERZ802827 | MGnify/ENA primary metagenome ERZ802827 (study PRJEB30503, sample SAMEA104212372) | marine metagenome | biome: Westerlies Biome; feature: [SRF] surface water layer (ENVO:00010504) within the epipelagic zone...; material: water... | reverse complement strand
AAATCTGCATTACTAAGTGTAGTTGGAATTAAAACACAATAACCTTCGGCAACAAGGTTCCAAAGTCTTTGTGAACTTCCAGCAGGAGTATCAACAATTACCACATGGCCAGGTCTGAATTCATTTTGCTTAATAAACTGTTGAACTAAAGAAATATTTGTATTTTCAAAAGCAGGTGTAATCGGTAAAAATTCTACGTTAATTTCTGGATTACTATTTGTTAAAAATTCTGTTGCTGTTCTTTGAAGGTCTGTATCTATTACAGTAATATTTTGAGGAGGCATTTTTTCAGCAAGAGCTCTTGCTAACATAATTGATAAAGTACTTTTACCAACGCCCCCTTTGACATTAGCTACAAAAATTGATTTAGCTTCTTTAAGTTTAGTAGTAGCCATTTATACCTCCATACTAAAAACTTTTTAAATTTTTAATCACATTAATAGTTTTTTCAAACATTTCTTTTTCTTGTGTCATTGAATTTATTTTGTCTTCAGCCTTTTTCTTTTTATCAACGATTTCTTGTTCATAATTTTTAAGTTGATCTTTTAACTTATTTTTCTCATTTTCTAAAACTTCTAACTTACTAATAATTGAATTCACTTCATTCAGATAGTAGAGAAAATTATCATTGGAATTTATATATTTTGGATTTACAGTATTCTTTGTAGCTTCATCATCCTTTTCTATACTATCCATAATCAAATCGTTAGGCTTAACTTTTTTCCAATTGCCATCTCTTCTTAAAATATTTATTTCATAATTATCCATTATCTAATATTAATACAAAATATAGATTTTGCCTATAAATATCTGTTTTTATTAAGAAAAACTAAAATGTATACAACATATAGTATTTTAAATGTTTCATGGTGCTAAAATATTGTATTTAAGTATATTATTTATTGGACTTCAGTTTTGCATTTAAAAGATTTTTGGCATATATTTGATGGCTGAAAAACAGTAATATCTTTGCCTTTACCTTGTCTTTTATAAATGCATTTATAACCATCTTTTTGCCCATCTTTCATATTAATTAATGTATGTCTCAGACGACAGTTTTCGTATTTGATATATTCTTTTGATAAAGTTTTTGATTTTCCATAAATTTTTCCCTTAGAAAAAGAGTATGATGAATAAAAACATAAACTCGTTATTAAAAACAAATAACCTAATAAGTTGTTATATTTTAAATTTAACATCTTAAAACTCCAATCAATTATTCGTCCTTTCCAGGTAAATATGCTTGACCTTGTACAGCTTTGGCACCAACATCTTTAAAAAAGGCCGCATTCTCACTTACAAACGTTTCAATTTTTTCCTTAATAAGTTTTTCTGCTGTTTCTGTATCTTCAGCTTCAACTTCGATAAGACCGTCAATTAACCAATGAACTTTATATTTCATAAAAATCTCCATTAATTATTAATTTGTTTAAATAGTTTAATTGATAAAGATTGAGCTTCAAGTAAATCTTTTTCACTTAGTTCATTTAAAATTTCATTTCTTTTAGTTTTAGCTGACTTAATACCTTGAGCTACAGCTATATTATACCATGTGTAAGCATTAATCATGTCTGGTTGATCTAAATAATTTTCGTATAATTTTGCAATTTGGACAATTGCTCTTTTATCATTATCTATGGCTCTTTTTTCTAAAAAAGTTCTGAGCTTTTTTTTAATTTCGTTTATTTGTTTTTCTGTAAGATAACCATCTAATTTTTCAAGAATTTTTTGTGACTTTTTCAACCCACCTAGTAGGGCTGACGATGCCCAAAAATAAGAATTTTCAAAATCCTGTGGTGTCAGATCTCCAGTTAAAAAAATTTTTGAGATAAGAAGTTGTGCATTAAGATTATTTTTCTTTGATAAAACTTCTAACTGTTGAATACCTTCTTTAAATTTTTTTTCTTGTAAAAGTTTATAAATAATTTGCATTTCTGTATTTTTGACTTCAGCTAATGAAAGTGAAGATCCAAGAATATAAAGAATTATCAATAAAATACTTATTGGATATTTTGTAAAACTGTAATTACTTTTTAAAAAGTTAAACAAAACTATCTACCTGCTAACATGACTAATTGTAACTGTACAACCCTAACCTTAAAATTTGATTTTTCTTTTTTTTCATAAACTATAATTTTAGGCCTGTCAGAATTTGGTTTTTGAAATTCCAGTATCATATCATCTGGTAAAAAAACACCATTATCATTTAATACTTCTTTTGGATTAGATTTAAAATTATCCTTAAAGGATTTATCAATCCATATTCTAGCTAAAACCCTTCCTAAAATATCAGGTAAATACTTTTTAACATCTTCCCTGTTTTTTAAGACTAAGTCTTTATCAACTAACTCTAAGGCATTCTTAACTTCTTTTGGGTCAAATTTTATTGGTAGATTAGATTTTTTATCACTAAATTTTACTAAATCTGTACTTTTAGAGGGGACACTCATTTTATTATATTCTCCAGATTCATAAAAAATAATCCTAAATAATAATACGATCAATATTACCATATGTTTATAAAATTTAATTTCATATAAAGTCAATGGCATAAATTTTGCTATTTTACCGTATAGGAGAATTCATATGTTATCAATTTTAAAAAGTGCTTTAAACTCTAATGCGAAAGAAATGGGAATAGTTTCAAACAATATCGCAAATGCAAATAGTACAGGTTTTAAAAAAAGTAGTACTAATTTTGAACATATTTACTCAAAGCATAATTCTACAGATCCTGACAAGTTTTCTGGTCAAGGTGTAAATATTAGTGATCCTCGTTTACAAATGAGCCAAGGCGCTTTGCAGGCCACTGGTGGTGCTTTAGATTTAGCTGTGACTGGATTAGGCTTTTTCCCTGTGGTCCAAGGTGATCAAGTTGATAAGCCATATTTTACTAGAGATGGTTCTTTTAATATAAAAGCGAACGGTCAAGTTGTTACTAATGATGGATTAAGCGTTATGGGTTTTATGGGAGATGACAAGGGAATTTTAAAAAATTTAGTTATTCCAACAACAAAAGAAAATGCAGATCAGAGTATTTCTATAATTTCTAATATTAATGTAGGTTCAAATGGTAAGATTACTGCTATATATGGACTTGATCAAGAAGTTGATATTGGAAATTTTGTATTAGCTTCATTTGTTAATGATCCAGGTTTACAGCCAGTTGGAAATAATCGTTTTCAAAATAATGCGAAATCAGGTCTACCTAAATTTGATACTCCCATGAGTGGTGCTTTCGGAAAAATTGAAGCCGGGAATCTAGAAAGAGCAAATGTAGACATTACTTCTGAGATGGTGACAATGCTAAAGACGCAACAAGCATTTTCAGGTGTTTCCAGACTTCTACAAACCGAAGTTGATATAACAAAAAGATTAATTGACGGTTAATTTCATAAATTATTAAATATAAAATGTTCAAATTTTTTATAATACAGGTATAAAAAATTTATATTCTATTATATCTGAAGTTAGTTCTTGTTCTAGAAATAAAATTCCGTTTTTATTAATATTTAATTTATCATTAATAACTAATTCTAGTCTAGCTGGACGTTCATTTTTAACAGATAACTGAGTTTGTAATGAATTGAAAAAATTATTTTTCACTTGTATAGAACCTGACATGACTGCTCTTTCAAATTTTATAGTTATTTTATTTTTAAAATCACTATCCTCATTAACAATCATCATATTACACGTGCCTCTGGCTATGTTTAAAAGGCTACATGATAAGTAATAGCACTGTATTTGATGAAGGCTATCGTAGTGTGCATCAACAGTTTTAATAAGCATTTCTAATTTTTGCATTATAGATTTAAATTTCTTTTTTTAACTGTTCTCTAATTCTTTTTATTGCTGATGTCTTTATCTGTGATATTCTTCCTGTAGACACTTCCATTACTTCAGCAATTTCATAAATATTCAATTCTTCAACGAAATATAATTGTATAATTAGTGCTTCTTTACCTTCAAGCTTTTTAAGAACTTCTTTTAAATTATTTCTTAGCTCTATGTCATTTATTTGTTCTTCTGGGTTCAATTCATTAGTAACAAACCAATTAGAATAGTCATCATATGAATCATCTAAACTCTTAATTATGCTAGCTTCAAATGCATGAGACCATTCAAAATATTTTTCAGTAGATATACCAAGCTCATTTGCAACTTCATTATGAAATGGCTCACGACCCAATTTATTACGTAACATATTAGACGCTTTTTCAGAATTTTTCTTTATTGAAATTGTTGTTCTATCTAAATTAGAACTCTTTCTGAGATAATCTAAAATTTCTCCTTTTATTCTTATACTTGCGTAAGAAGCAAATGAAGCATCTTTTTGAGGAACATAATTTTGTGCAGCTGATATTAAGCCAAGCATTCCAATTTGAATAATATCTTCTATTTCAATTATTGAGTTTACACGACCGTGAAGATGCCATGAAATTTTTTTAACTAAATTAGTATGATCCTGTATTAACTGATTAATATTTGGTTTTACTATTTTAGAATAACTATTCATGTTAAAACTTTCTTAAAGTTATTTAAGCGTCAAAAAATTTAATTGTTCCAGTTTTATTTATTTCTACAGAAGGTATGTTTGTAGCTAAGGTCGAAAAAGCTTCTACATCTGGACTTTTATTTATGTTTCCTGACATAACTGGTTTTCTAGTAATAATTGAGTTTTTAATTCTCTGCGAAGAACTAACACCCCCAATAAACTTCAAATTAACATCTAGAAATTTTTGAGTAATGGCTCTAAATTTGTCAAAATTTAGTTTCGCTTGTATTTGAGAATGGGCCATATTTACAATAACACCAAAATTATTCATTTTATAATCTAAAAAAGCAGTTTTAATTAATCCATAGGCATCAATAAAACTGGTTGGTTCGGCAGTAACGACTAGTATAACTCTATCTGCAGACGCCATGAAAGTTAATGAAGATGACTCAGCACCTGCGCCAACGTCAATTACCATATATTCAGGTTTGTTTTTTATATTACTAAAACTTTGTATTATTTTATGCCTTTCTAAATCACTTAGATTTAAAAGGTGATTTATTGCGCTACCTCCTGAAACAAATTTTAATTTATCCTGTGTAGTGGTTATTACTTCATCTAATGATTTATTTCCTGAGACGAAGTCTTCTAATGAATATTTAGGATTTATTCCTAAAAGGATATGAGAATTTGCCATACCTAAATCTGCATCTAAAAGTAGTGTGTTTTTATTTTGCTTTGTTAGAGCCAAAGAAAGATTAACAGCTATAGTAGTTTTACCTACACCACCTTTTCCTGACGCAATTGCTATTGTTTTAGTCATTACTAATTCCTATTATATACTCATATCTTTCATATATTGTGCCAAAACTTCTCTTTTAGCAAAAGCTATGGATCCAATAATAGCTCTTGATCCAGATAAGATACCAATTTTACAATTTAATTCGCCTAAAATAGACAACTCTTCTGCACTTATATTGGCTTCATCCAGTTTTGTGAGTCCAATAGTAGGGAAAGCATTCTTATAAAGCTTCATTAGAGATTTTATCATGTTTTTATTTGTACTTGCAGGAAGTGCTATTAAATTTGAACATTTTTTATTTAAAGTAATTTTTTCTAAATATTGAATGTATCCTGAAGTGTTTATTACCTCTTGAGATACATCTACTATTAGTTTTTTATGACCCTTATTAGCATCAATAAATCTAACCATATCTTCCAAAGATGAAATAGAAGAAACGTTTAAATTTAATAATCTTCCAAAATTTAAAAGTTCAGAGTGATTTGAGGATTTTGGAGCAAAATTAACAATGGACAATTTATGTTTCTCATTAGCTACAAATTTATTATCTAAAATATGTGAAGCAACTTTTGAACATAAAGTTGTCTTTCCTGAACCGCTTGGGCCATTAACAAAAATAATCTCTGAGCTTGAAATTTGATCCTCATAGGGAACCACTAATTTTTTGGCTAAATAATGATAAAAAAATAATTCGGGATCAACATCATCTTGATTGTTAATTTTTTCTTGAAACTCTGAAACGATATTTTTAGAAAAGCCTTTTTTTAACAGTTCAATAGTTATAGATTTATCATAAGATTGATAGATTTCGTCGATATCTGAAATAATCATATTTTTTAGAAGATTTTCTATTTTATTAGTAAATTTAGAAAATGTTTTCACATCAACATATTGAGAATTTAAATCTTTAATATTTACATCAGTAGTATTTTTCAGATGTTCGTCATCATTTTGTTTTTTTTCCTCAAGTACATTATTCAATTTCCTATTTTGAGTTCCTTGTTCTAAATTGTGATTTGAAAATAAATGACTAAAATTAGATTTTTGTTTAATAATTTTTTTTGCATTAGATGAAGCAATATCTTCAATATTATTTGAGCCTAATATTTCAATTTTTCCATTAACTTTTTTAGTTTTTAGAATGACGGCGTCTTTTCCAAGTACTTTTGAGATTTCATCCATTGCTGATAGACTATCCTCTGCAATTACCTTATGTTGTGTCATCTTTTTCTCCATATTTAAACTAAGAGTTAATTTTTATTTTCTTCCTCAGAACCAATATTGGCTACTACTTCTATCTTTTTAGTGTCAGGCAATTCTGTGAAAGATAGTACATCTAAGGTTGGGATGTGTTGTCTGAGCATATGAGATAAATCTCTTCTAATTACTGGAGCAGTAATCATAACTGCTTTTCTGTTTTCACCTTGCATTTTTTCCATAATGTTATTTATGGCAGACACTATTTTTTGTATAAGACTTGCTTCAAGAATTAATCCATTTGCACCAGTTTGTTTTGCCACATTAACTATCATTTGCTCTAAGTCTGCAGAAAAAGTAATTACTGGAAGTGGACTGTTTAAGGGTGCAATTTGTTGTATTAATAATCCAGATATTGTAGGTCTAATAGCCTCAGCTAATTCTATTGGGGTCATATTTTTGACATTCTGAGAAGCTAAGACTTCTAGTATACGCTTCAAATCACTAATTGGCATTTTTTCAGCTAATAAAGTTTTCAGAATTGTTGTAAGTACGTTTAAGGGTATTAATTTTGGCACAGTTGAAGAGACTAATTGTGGTGAAGACTGTGATAAGTTATCTAATAATGTTTGCACATCATCCTGACCAAGTAATTCAGCAGCTTGTTTAGATAAAATTTGGTTTAGATGAGTAGCTATAACAGCTTCAGGCTCTACAACCATATAACCTAAATTTTCAGCTCTAGCTTGTTGGTGAGGTTCAATCCAAGTGGCATCCATATTAAAACTTGGATCTTTTACATCAGTACCTTCAATTTTTGTTTGAGCATTATCTCCAGGAATTGCTAAAAGCAATTGTGGAAAAATTTTATCTTCTGCAACAATTTCTTGTCCAATCCTAATCCTATAGTGATTTGCCTCTAAGGTTAAGTCATCTCTTATTCTTACTTGAGGAATAATAAAACCTAATTCTTTTGAAATTTGTTTTCTTACTCCAGTAATTCGGGCAATTAAAGGGCCATCATTTTCGTCATCAACAAGTTGGATTAAGCCATAACCTAATTGCATTGATATGGCTGAATTATCAGCAATCTCAGATAAAGAAATATTATTTTCATCTTCAGCATTTTCTATGTTTTTAACATCGCTACCTTTTTCAAAGATAGTATTTTCATTCTCATCTAGGGATTCATTATTTTTTCTTAGCATCCACCATACAAAAAAAGTTAAACCAGAACCTATTAGGAACAAAGTATTAGGCATTCCTGGTATTAATCCTAAAAGAAATAGCACACATGCGCTAGGTAACCATGCTTGCTTGACACCTATCTGTGAACCAATCTGTTTAGAGAGATCTTGGCTAGTTGAAACTCTAGTAACAATGATTGCTGTTGCAATTGCAAGTAAAAGAGATGGAATTTGAGCAACTAATCCGTCACCAACTGATAAAATTATATAGTTCTCAGCAGCTGTTGAAACTGGCAAGTCATGTTGTGCTATGCCTATAATAAGACCGCCAATGATATTAATAAGTAGTATTAAAATACCAGCAATAGCGTCACCCTTTACAAACTTAGAAGCACCATCCATAGATCCATAAAAATCAGCTTCTTTAGCAATATCGTCTCTTCTTTGCTTTGCTTCTTCACTAGTTAGAAGTCCAGCATTCAAGTCAGCGTCTATGGCCATTTGTTTTCCTGGCATAGCATCAAGTGTAAATCTGGCGGAAACTTCAGAAACTCTTCCAGCACCTTTTGTAATAACGACTAAATTTATAATTATAAGGATTGCAAACACAAAAATACCTACAACATAGTTGCCGGCAATAACAAATTCTCCAAAAGCTTCTATAACTTTTCCTGCTGCATCAGGTCCAGTATGACCGGCACTTAATACAATCCTTGTCGAAGCAACATTTAATCCAAGCCTTAAAATAGTTGCAAACAATAAGACAGTAGGAAAACTTGAAAAATCTAGTGGTCTAAAAGTATGGATTGATACCATTAATATTAATAATGACAGTAATATATTTGTAGTAAAAAAAACATCTAGTAATATAGAAGGTAAGGGTATTACCATCATCACCATTAACATTAAGATAGCAATTGGCAAACCAAATGGCTTAAGATTTTCGATAGAAAAAATTTGGGTGCCTAATGTGTTTGTCAAATTCATGACATCTCCTAATAATTCATACTTTATTAAAAAAATCAATAAAATCAGATATTTAATCAATCTTTTAATTTTTAAAATATTTGGATAACTATGAAGCAAGAACAATGCCAAATACATTCATTGATCATGAGAATATAATTAATTTACTAGCTCATTTTCTATTTATTAAAAATCAAAGATTGGCATGTTATCTGCATTAGAATTTCAAATAATTATTTTTAGGAGTTTTCCATGTCATTAATTAAACAAAAAAACATACTTGTAGGTTTTACAATCTGCTCATTATTTTTAAGTACTGGATGCCTTCAAAATCTAGCAAATTCTCATTTTTCAACAACTAATAGTTTAAGTGCAAAAAAAATTAACTCTGAAAGTGATGGCATTGTAGCATTAAAAGAAGTTTTTGACAGTTCAGTTGAGAAAATTCCTACATTATCAGCTGTAGGCTATGCTGTTGTATCTAGTCAACCAGGAAGAACGGATGCACAAAAAAGATTGATGGCTATTAGATCTGCAAGAATGGCAGCAATGAGAGAATTAGCAGAACAAATACACGGTATACAGGTTGATTCTAATACTACAGTAATAGACCTGATGGTTCAGAATGATACCTTCAGGGCCGTTGTTAAAGGTGTTATAAGAGGAGCAAAAACAGTACGAATAAATCCAACAGGTGTTGATACTTATGAGACAGTTTTAGAAATTGATAAAGATATGATGTTAATGATGTTAAGAAATGCAAGAAGAACGTAGTTTTGAAAATGAATAAAAATATCTTAAAATTTATAAAGATTTTTCAATACGTTTTATCAACAAGTATTTTAATTATATTTAGTAATTCTTTATTAGCTAATGATAATGCAAACTTCAAACAAGTCGAAGCTACTGGAAGAGCAGTTTTAATTGCTGGTGATATTGAAACTTCAAGAAAAAGAGCTTTGGAAGACGCATTATACATTGCAGCTTTGAAAGGTGGGGCTGATATAAATGGATTTTCTGCGATTACTTCGAATACAGTAATTAATGATCAATCAATTGTGAAAGCAACTAATAGAGTTTTAGATTTTAAAATATTATCTGAAAAGCAAAGTAAAGAATTTCTAAGTATTAAGATTAGTGCTGTTGTCGGCGGGAAATTGTCCAAAAAAAATTGTAAAAACAGACCTATAAATATTACCTTATTTAGAGGATCTTACAATGTTGAGTCAAGTGTACCATCAAAGTTAGCTAGATATACACCAATGTGGTATGGTCAAATATATGATGTGATTTCGAAACTACCAAATGTAAAAGCAATAAATCACAAAAATAAATCACTTAAACAAATTATTAAATCTAAAGTAAACTCATCTTTTGATTATAATGCACTTACAAATGGATTACCCATTATACAAGCTGGTGATTATAGTCTTGTTCCTGAATTATTGTTAACAGAGAATAATAACCAAAATAGTTTTTCTAATTATTTGTTAAAAGTGTCCTTCAAAATTTTCAAAGGACCTGGAATTAAGTTAATGACAACTAAAACGTATGATTTACCAATTGAATACCAGTATAAAAGCAAATTTCAATTTATAAATAATATATCTACATCTGATATTCAATTAGTTGATCAAAATGTGCATCATCATATGCTCCTTGCCGCAACTAAATTTTTACAAGATCTAAATTGTCGACCATTAGAGGGAAAGTTAACTGTAAACGAAGGTAGCTTAGTGGTTGATTTAGGAAGAAAACAAGGTCTTAAGCAAAAACAAATTGGTTTGGTAAAAGGTATTAATATTCAAAACTCAATGCTTAATAATAGTTCGGTTATAGTGCATACTAATAAGATATATGACAATTATAGTATTTTATTGCCATTAAATGACAATGTAAAATTAAGTAATTTAGACAATATGATTGTAGAATTTGTGGAGTAATTGAATGAAAAAAAATCAAATTTTTTACTTTTATTTAGTTTTTATTTTTTTCTTTTCTAAAATATCTTTTTCAGAACCTTTCGTAGTATTAGAATACAGAGGTAACATGGAAAGAGGTAATCTAACCTCTGATAATTCATTTTTGAAAGATTTAAATTATAGCGTAAAACATGTTGTATTAAAAAATGAAACTTTGAGTGATATAATGCTAAATTATTATGGCTCAAAATCATTTAATAATAATATTTTGAGCTTAGCAATTGTTCATTTTAATAAAAAAGCTTTTGTAAGAAATAACCCTAATTATCTTTATTCAGGAAAAAGATTATATCTTCCAAGTATTAACGAAATTAAAGATTTAATTATTAAAAAAAATAATAATAAAGAAAATACTGAAAAAAGTAATTCATCAATTACATCTCAAATATATTTTTTTGGAGGTTAATTAATGTTTAAGATATTTTCTAAATATTTGCTTACTGTTTTGGCGGTTACTTTATTGAGTAAACCAACAATGGCTATAACGGGAAAAGATATTTCAGAAAAAGTCTCAGAATGGCTTGTTTCAGAAGGAGTAAATGGTAAACCTGTTTTTTCAAAAACAAGCGTGTATAAGGATTGTAAAAATAATCTTGAAATTAAAAAACTGTATAAAAATTATAAAACAATAAAAGTAAATTGTTCAGATGAAAATGGTTATCAGTTATTAATAAGAATTAAAATTCCTAATAAAAAATCTGAAAAAAAGAATTTATTAAATACAAAAATTAAACAAAATAAAATATTTAAAAAGAAAAAAGAAAAAGTTAAAACAAATAGAATTTTTAAAGTTTTAAGATTAAAGAGATCTCTTGAAAAAAATGCTATTATAGAGTTGGATGATATTGAGTTAGTAGAACTATCGAATTCTTCTCAAAAATCATTTTTTTCTCATAAAAAGGAATTAGTTGGAAGAAAATTGAAAAAAAATTTAAAAATGGGTCAATTATTGCATCCTAGACATTTATATAAAAAATTTGAAGTAAGTAGCGGAGATGTCATTTCAATTGTTTCAAATATAGGGAATGCCTCGGTTACTGTGTCAGGAGAGGCGCAGGGTTCTGGAAATTTAGGTGACTTGATAAGAGTGAAAAATTTAAGAAGTGGGAAAATAATTAGAGGCTATATAAAAAAAAATAAAATAATTAAGATATTCCGCTAAAATAATTAAACTAGTTGTCGTTATAGATACTGTGGAGATAAATAAAATGGATAAGATAACAAATAATATCATAAATAATCTTCCTAAGAAAGAGATTAAAGAGAACAATAAGTCTTTGAATGACTTGGCAAACTCATCACCTTCAGTTGATAAAGTTATGTCTTCAAATGTTGTTGATATAAAAGATACTAAGAAATTAGTTGCTGAAATGGCTAAATCAGCACCCATTGATGTTGATAAAGTTGCAAAGATTAAAGAGGCAATTTCATCTGGTAAGTATCCACTTGATTTAGACAAATTATCTGATGCTCTTATGCAAGCATATAGAGAAATGAAATCTTAGGTTTTTTGTAGTTATTATGATTGATAAATTAAATAAGTTAGATTTAAATTTAAATAAATTAGAAGAATTAGATAAAAATAAATTTTCTTCTAACAATTTTAAAGATGTTAATCAACAACTGGAAGCGATTGTAAGTCAAATATTGTCTTCAATGAATATTGACTCAGAAAAAACACTTAGCACAGACGAACAAGTTTTTTTAGAAAACATATTAAGTAAAATAGAAAAACTTGAAACTAAAATTCTACCTAAAGCAAATCTTTTAAATTCTTTTTCACAATCTATCACTTAAATATTTAAATTATTTATAGTAATTTTGCATAAAATAATGAATATATATACCTATGTTTATAGATTATTTATTATCCAATTTTGAAATATTTATTTTCTTTTCTATCTGCTTACTAGTACTAGGTTTTTTCCTGTTATTTTTCTTTCAAAATTTAAAATTTGAAAATAACAAAGACACAATAACTGAACATGCTAATATTCTTCATAAGACTAATAAAGAAATTAAAGAATATCTTATTGTTGTAGGTAATTTACTAGAAAATCAGAAAAAAGAAATTACAAATATTTCAGATAAATTAATTTTCATTGAAAGAGAAATTAGTAGGTTAGGAAATATAAAAGGATCAGAGGATATGTTAAGTATAGCTATTGAGATGGCTCGAAATGGTAATGATAGAGAAGAAATAAAAAATAAAACTGGGTTAAGAGAAGATGAGGTTGAAGCTATATATACTTATTATAAAAAATAAATTCTATACTTCATCCTTCTTTTCCAAATCTTCAAGCAAAATAGCTTTACTTCCTTCTATCATTTTCTTGGCATCCTCATCAGTTACGTCGATTTGAATTCCTGATGGGAAACGAACACCGTTAACTTCAGTAGTTTCTTTAATTTGAACTCTTACCCATTCAACTGGAATATTTGTAGGTTTTTTGGAACGCTTTATAATTTTTTCAACAATATTGCTATTATCATTTGTTTCTTTAGCAGGAATGTTATCATTTGCGCTGTTTTCGTCGATAAGAGCCTGAATTCTTTGGTTTAAAACTGAAACTCTAGCAGCTAAACAGGCAATTTTGAATATTAAATCGTCATCTCGATTAGATGCTTGTTTTATTTTAACCGTAATTTCTTCAAGCGTTAATTCTTCAAACTCGTCTAAAAGTTCTTCTTTTTTATCCATAATTTTTTCTGAAAAATCCAT
>ERZ802827.1159-NODE-1159-length-13395-cov-8.39108_pt1 | contig 13395 bp, 9 predicted proteins | sample MGYA00345652_ERZ802827 | MGnify/ENA primary metagenome ERZ802827 (study PRJEB30503, sample SAMEA104212372) | marine metagenome | biome: Westerlies Biome; feature: [SRF] surface water layer (ENVO:00010504) within the epipelagic zone...; material: water... | reverse complement strand
GGTGTTTGGCAATGCATGCGTGAGCAGCAGGTGCCGTACAAGCCTTTGCACGAGCAAGGATATGTATCTATCGGCTGCCAGCCATGTACCCGCAGTGTGGGGCCCTTCGAGCATGAACGCGCAGGCCGTTGGTGGTGGGAGGAGGCGACGAAGAAAGAGTGCGGCCTACACCGACAAAACATCATCGCAGCGGTGCAGGCCTAGGGTCAGCGCTGCGATCAATCCGGCTGGCGCAGGCGTGCAGCCAACGTTAGCGGATCGGCAACTCGATGCTGTTAAATAACGCCTCTCGCTCTACTGCGGTGAAACACTCTTGGGCTTGAGCGACCGTGCGGGACTCCAAATGCGGCGCGAATGACTGAATCAAATCGAGCATGTAGCGGCGCAAAAAGGTGCCCCGGCGAAAGCCTATATGGGTGACGCTGGACGCGAACAAGTGTCCTGCGTCAATGCGCACAAGATCAGCGTCCTGAGCTTCGTCGTAAGCCATCGAGGCAATGATGCCCACGCCGAGTCCCAATCTTACATAGGTTTTAATGACGTCTGTATCTGTGGCGGTGAACACCACATTGGGTGTCAAATCTGCAGCGGAAAAAGCATCGTCCAAGCGCGAGCGGCCAGTAAATCCAAAAACGTAGGTGACGATGGGATATTCGGCAATGTCCTCGAGGGTAATCGACCCCGGCACTTCTGCCTTGCTTGCTAGCGGGTGCTCCCTCGGCACCACGACCGCACGATTCCATTCGTAGCAAGGCATCATGATGAGGTCTTTAAAGTGCTCCATACCCTCAGTGGCTATGGCAAAGTCTGCGGCTCCAGATGCTGCCAGCTCGGCAATTTGTGCAGGCGTGCCCTGCTTCATATGCAGGGTTACATCGGGATAGCTCTGACGAAAAGAGCGGATGATTGCCGGCAGTGCGTAGCGCGCTTGGGTATGCGTCGTAGCAATGGTGAGCTCGCCCACGCTCTCGTTGGAGCATTCCTGAGCAATCTGTTTAATGGTTCCGGTCTGCCTGAGTACCTGATTGGCCATGTCAATGATCTGCTGACCTACCTGGGTGACCTGGGTTAGATGCTTACCGCTGCGCACAAAGATCTCGACACCTAACTCATCTTCCAGCAGGCGGATTTGCTTGCTGACCCCTGGTTGCGAGGTAAACAGTGCCTGAGCCGTCGCGGAGACGTTTAAGTCATGATTCGCCACCTCGACGATGTATCGCAATTGCTGCAGTTTCATGCCGTTTACCTCTTGAAGATGGCCGGAAACACTATACAACGAAAATTATAAAAAAATAATTTTTATAACATTTATGAGGGTTGTTTGGCATTCGTGATGCCGTGGGGCACATGGCCGGTGGGAATATGGGGTGAGGCGCGATCACAGTGCGTGGCCTGATCATCAAAAAATATGTCCGCTTCGAAGGCCCGGAGGAATTCCGTCTTCTCCATCCCGCCTAAAAACAAGGACTCGTCCAAACGTATGTCCCAACTCCTCAAGGTGCGAATCACGCGCTCGTGAGCAGGCGCTCCCCGCGCGGTGACAAGCGCAGTGCGAATAGGGTTTTGAGACTGCGGAAACTCCTGCTGCAGTCGGTGCAATGCTGCTAGGAAAGTCTTGAACGGCCCGCCGGCAAGCGAGTGATTGGCTCGATCTAGCTCGGACTCACTGAATGCGTCCAAACCACGTTGCTGGTAAACACGCGCGGCTTCGGCTGAAAAGCGCACCGCATCTCCATCAAAGGCGAGTTTCAGTGGCTCACCTGAAGGCTCCTTGAGAGGACGTGTACGCCCCAGCAGGGTTGCCGCGGCAATATTCTGCGCGAGCGCTTGGCGCACATCCTCTGCATTAGTCGACAGAAACAGGTCACACCCAAATGCTTTGATGTAGCGATAGGGCGATTCTCCGCCGCAAAATGCCGCACGCGTGATACCCAAATCATGAGCGCGAATCGAATTAAACACGCGCAACCCGGTGTCGGCAGAATTGCGCGAAAGAAGCAGTATCTCTACTAGAGGTTTGTCACTTATCTTGTTGATATTTAGCAATTTTTCAACAAGGTAGTACCCGTCCCCCGGCTCCAGCGGCGTATCCTCTTGGGAGATTTGATAGTGGCGATGAGCCTCCAGTCCTTGTTGCTGATAGATCTCATTGGAAACGCTCAAATCGAACAGTGCCGTAGACGATATGCCAACAGTGAGTGGGCTTTCCTTCGCAGTAGCTTGGGTTTCGGGTTGTTGAGTCTGCGGGTTGGAGGACATCGATCAGGCATCCAAGTCTGGAATCAGTTCGCTTTCCAGCTGATGAATGACATCTTTCAATTTGAGTTTACGCCGCTTCAGCCGTTGGATACGCATGTTGTCATGGTGACGGCTGGAGGTCAGATGGTTGATCGCCACGTCTAGGTCTCGATGCTCTGTTTTTAGGGTCTCTAGCCAGCGCATCTGCTGTTCTCGATCTTCATCTAAAGCCAAATCGAATCCCCAGTTGAGCGGCCAAGCCCTAAAGTTAGGATAACTCCAGCAGCGCTGCGCCTTCAGCTTCTAGGGCGGTCATACGCTTTATCCAGCCCTGCAGCATGGTGAAGTGAGCCTCGCTGACATCAAAAGCCTTACGAATTTCGTTGATCAGGCACTCTTCCTCAATCTCAAATGCCCCGTCTGCATAGCTGAGTTTGCACAGGTTCATGAGCACGATAAGTCTCTCTTTGCGCTCGGGAAACACTTTGCCAATACCCTCTAGCTCTAGATATTCAATCTGAAAATCGGCTGGGACGCCCATTTCGCGCCGAAATGCTTCCAGCATGCCCTCTTCATTGGGATCCAATAAACCGTCAGAAACGATCACATTGTGCGCAAGGCGCAGCATCGTCTGTTGCTGTTCACCGGATAGCTGAGAAAGCCACATGCTAATCGCGCTCCATTTTTCGACTTACCGTCGTTTCACTTAAGACCGATTGTCTCAAGGTTAATGTTGAGGTTTATCTTTAGGTTTATCTTTAGGTCTTTCTTTTGGTTTATCCCATGATTTATTCCGGAGTCTACTGCCTCGAACTCTGCCCCAACGTTACGAGTTTTCGGGTATCGACACCAACTTAACGCCGTGCTTGCCCTCGTTAGGCAACCAATTGCTGGATGAGACTGCACACCATAATAAGTATCGATAGCCAACCCAATCCCAGAAACGCTTTCATGATTAGGTTTTGGTCGAAAAAGTCTTCAATTAGGTGCCACATATTCGTTCCTACACTTCGGTGGATTGTCAGTAATGTTGAGCCCTTCCGGCGACAATGCCCGAGCCCATTGGGTGCGCTTTGCAAGGGACGATATTAACCGTAGCCGAGTATCGTTGACAGCACCTGATGCAAAAGATTGTTCCGCAATTGCTACCTTGGGTAGACTCAAGGCCATGCCTGAATCCTTCGCGCATATTCCCCACCAGCATCTCGAGCATTTCGAACAGTCACTGATATTGACCCCCAATGAGCGTCTGGCTAGGGAACTATCGCTCGCGTTCGATCATGCGATGGTTGAGAACAATCGCCGCGCCTGGACCACGTTACAGTGCCAAAGCCTAAGACGCTTTTGGCTCGACCTGCATGCCATGCTCCGAGACGTTGGCCTAACGCATACGCAGATACTCCCAGAACACGTCATCAACACCAGATTTCAGCAAGCCGCTCCAGAGGGAATGCAAAATCAGTGTCTTGGGGTGGTCGAGGCCTGGAAGTTGGTGCGTCGCTACGGCATTGATCTCGACAGCCCACAAATGCAAACCAGTCGAAACGCCTACTTTGGCGACTGGTGTCATAACGCCGAACCCGACGCCGCTGGCCAGCAAATTGTCGAGGCAGACCTACCCGCCCTACTCGCCAGGCACATCGATGACCTGATAGCGCTCATAGAGGCACCGCCCCTGCTGGTCGATATCGAACATTTGGCCCCAAGCGAGGCGCAATTTTTCAAAGCGCTAGATGAGCGTATCGAGCCTGGCGTCGCGATGCTCACACAACGCCTATGGCACCCGCGATTCGACGCAAATCTGGGTCTGTCGTCAGCGCCGGTTACCGAAAACGTGGCTGCCAAAGACACCGTATTTCGCAGCTATGAGACGCCCGAGCAGGAGCTCATGGCAGTCTCCAAATGGTGTAGCCAAATCTTGCAGGCGAGACCGGATGCGCGCGTCGGTGTCGTGATCCCCAATCTGGACGCGCAATATGATCGCGTGCTTCGCCAGTTTTCCGCGACACTATCCCCCGAAGCCCAGAGTAATTCGCCAACCTTTGATATTTCTGGTGGCAAGAGTCTCGTTGCCCAACCGGTTTGGCGCCACGCGCGGGTGCTGCTGGACTGGATTCGCCAACCGGCAGATCAAACCACGCTTGCGCCCTTGCTCAACTCGCCCTATTTATCGCTACCGTGGTGCAGTGATCTCAAAACCGCTTGGCCTCGACACGCACGCCGTCAGCTGCGGATCAATAACTTCGCTGGCGAGACTGCTGCCAAGCCTCTGCTTGATCTGGTGGCTGCCCTACCGTCACGGGCTCGAGTCGATCGGTGGATAGAACACCTGCGCGAATTGCTTAGCTGTGCGCAATGGCCAATGACGACAGATCTTGGCTCGGTCCAATATCAAGCGACCGAGCGAATACAGGACACCCTCGCTGATCTGGCGCGGCAAGCCGACGATACGCTGCTCACCTATGGTGACGCGTTAACCATTATCGATTGGGCCCTCGACCAGACCTTCGCGCCACAACGCCAAGCCAGTAATGTGCAAATTCTTGGCCTACTCGAATCCACAGGCCTGACCTTCAGCCATTTGTGGGTATGCGGCATGAGCGCTGACCAGTTCCCGGGCAAGGCCAAACTCGCGTCGTTCATTTCTCGGCAGGTTGCCCTTGCGCACGGACTTCCAAGGAGCACACAAGCTCAGGAACTGGCTTTTGCTGAACGCATGCTCAGCGGCTGGTTACTCCGTAGCCGGCATCTGTGCTTTAGCTATGCTCAAGGAGACACAGGCACGCCTATGGAGCCAACATCCTTGCTGCACGGCATAGGTGAAGTCATTCCGAGCAGCGCTGATTTCTTGCCCTTTCAGCTCAGTCATCGTCACCCATTCATGCAGCGAAGCGGCACCACCCTTGAGACAGCAGAAGACGGCTACGGCACCGTCGTGCCAGCTGGCGCCATAGCCGGCGGCAGCAACAGACTAGAAACCCAGGCAGCTTGCCCATTTATGAGTTTCGCCGGCTACCGGCTGGGATTATCCGAACCCAATGATGCCCGCGACCTACTGGATTCGATGGAGCGCGGTATGACCCTGCATTGGATTTTGGAGCGCATTTATAACCTTGCGCCAGATTCTGCTCAAGCCAAGGCGTTGAGCGAGGACTCGCTAGCGTCAATCTGCGCAGAGGCCATCAAACGCTATGGCCACTTACCAGAAACTTTCGCAGCGACAGAAATACTGCGTCTGCAAGAACTCGTGACGGATTGGCTGGCGCTAGAAGCGGAGCGCGATGCCTTCGAGGTTATCGAAACCGAGCAGCGTCATATCGTCGCTCTCGGCGATTGGCAGCTGCAGCTGCGGATCGACCGCCTCGACAGAATCGACAGCGATCTGGTGATTATCGATTACAAATCTGGCAAGGCGTCCTCTGGGGCAGCACTTAGCGAGCAGATGACTGCGCCACAACTACCCCTCTACAGTCTCATCGATAACAACATCACGGGCGTTTACTACGCGCAGGTGAAACACGATGAGAAAAAACTCATCGGCGTCGGCAGTGCAAGTACGCAGTTGCTGTCAGCAAAACATCGGCAGATAAAAACCACCGAACCGGATCAAGGTTGGGAAAACCAACGATCACTTTGGCAAAGCCAACTAGAGCATCTGGCGGCGCAGGTTGGTGCGGGAGATGCGCGTGTAGATCCTCAGCCCACGGCCTGTCGATATTGTCATCTGAAGCCGCTGTGTCGTGTGGACGAAAAGCGCCAACAAGCAGCAGCCTCGTGACCGACGCCAGACAAACACCTGCAGATCAGCCAGCCCGTGATCGTGCCCTAAAGGTCGACCAGTCCTTTATCGTACAAGCTCCCGCAGGCTCTGGAAAAACATCACTGCTGGTAGAGCGCTACCTGCACTTGTTGACCCAAGTTGCGCAGCCTGAAGAGATCCTTGCCATCACCTTTACCCGGGGTGCCGCAGCGGAAATGAAGCAGCGCGTGCTCGAGGAGCTTCGCAAACCCACGCCATTAACTGAAATCATTCGCGACAGAGATAAAGCGCAAAACTGGCGCCTCAACCAAAACCCTCAGCGCATGAAGATTCAAACCATCGACAGCTTTGCCACAGAACTCGCCACGCAGATTCCCGGCAGTCAGAGCGCTGAAGGGATGCGCATTGAAGAGCAACCCGCCCCCCTTTACACACAAGCGGCTCAAAATGTTCTAGGCCGACTGTTTTCCGATGACCCCGGCAGGCTTTTCGTCGGCGAATTTCTATCCGCACTGGACAACAACGCGGCCACCGCCGAACGCGTACTCAGCTCCATGCTAGCAAAACGAGATCAGTGGCTGGATGTCGCCGGTTTGATCACCTCAATGGCACTGAACGATGGCGCTGCAATACCACAGACACTGGAGCGTGCGATCACAGAGCTGCGGCAAGAGATTATGTCGACGGTCACCGTTGCCCTTTCACCGCATGACAGTGAAATGATTCATACCCTGGCCTCGAAGACCGACCGGCAAGCGAATCTAGAAGCGCTCTTGCCGCTCATCTTGACCCAAGGCGGCACCATTCGAAAAACCATTGATCGCCGACAAGGAGAGGTTTTTGGCGACAAGGCATTCAAGTCACAAGTCGTTGAGTGGTTCGACGAACTGCGCGAACGCGAGCTAGAGGGGCTGCTACAAACCTGTGCGATGTTGCCAGACCTAGGTGAAGATTCGACAACCATCGTGGCTACCGGTGTCACGCTGGCGCTGGCCGCAGCGGAGTTAGAAACACTGTTGCAGCGACGTCAGACCATCGATTTCACCGGCATGCTCATGCGTGCGAGTCAGGGGCTGCGCGATGATGATGGCCCCACGGATCTAGCCCTTTATTGGGACTATAAAATCAAGCATCTCCTTGTCGATGAGTTTCAGGACACTTCTCGCAGCCAATATAAGTTTTTTTGTCTGCTTACCGAGGGTTGGAGTGTTGAAGAAGGCCATACGTTCTTTGCTGTCGGCGACCCAATGCAGTCGATCTATCGTTTTCGCGACGCGGATGTATCGATTTTCAGCCAGTGCTGGGAGGACGGCCTACCCAATGTGAGACTGCAGCCAATTCGCTTACAGGCAAACTTTCGTTCCAGTAGAGCGCTGGTTGAATGGAACAACGATCTCTTCGAGCGACTCTTTCCGCAGAGCGCCCTGCCCAAACTGGGCGCCATACCCTTTTCTGCTGCGCTGGCGCAAAAACCAAATCCCCAGGGCACAGATGCCGCTACCGCCGTGCAACTGCATGGATTCGCCAGCGAACAACTTGAAGCCGAGGCGATTGCCCAGCACGTATCGACTCTGCTGACACAAAAACCGGCGGATGAGGACTATCGCATTGGCATTTTGTGCAGAGCACGCACGCACCTACCGAAAATTCTCAAGGCGCTGCAAGCCGCGAACATCGCCTATACCAGTACCGATATCGACGCCCTTGCCAAGGCGCCCGTGGTCACTGACCTGATGAGCTTGCTTTTGCTGTTGCTGCGTCCTGCTATCCCACTGCCTTGGTTCGCCATATTGCGCAGCCCCATGGTGGGACTGTCGCTGCAGCAACTCGAGGAATTCGCCAATGCCCCCGACCTAGATACTTTTACCTCGCAGCAAGCCCAATCAAACCCAGCGGTCGAGCGCTTTGCCAGCGCACTGTCATGGGCAAGGCCGAGACTGTACGAGTTGCCCATCGCGGAAGTTATTGAGGGTTGTTGGATGCGGCTTGGCGGCGTGGACGCTTATCCTGAACTGAGCTTGTCTCAAGCCCAACGTTGGTTGGAACTCATAGAATCGATGGGGGACAGCGCGCTGGATCCCGATGCTGTACAAGCAAAAACAGCCGACCTCTATGCACAGGACGCGAGCCAATCTCCGGTGCAGGTGATGACCATTCACAAGTCTAAGGGATTGGAGTTCACCCATGTCATCCTGCCCAATCTCGGCCGGCAATCGCGCACGGAAGAGACCGATATCATGCTGTGGCGGCCAAATAACAATGACCTACTGATCGGCATCAAACACGACTCAGTACACAACTGGCTCGCATTTGAGGAAAAGAACCGACGCGAAAATGAAGCCAAACGATTGCTATACGTCGCCTGTACTCGCGCAGAGAGCAGCCTGTGGCTGAGCACGGCGTCGAATAGCCAGCGTCCACAGGGTCTTGCCCAGTACCTGCCTTTCTCACCAAGCGCAGTTGAGCCCATCGCACAAAACAGCGCTAAGCCACCCTTGGTGCCACCTGAGCTACAGGCGCAGCTGATTCACCTTCCCGATACCTACCGCTGGAAACCCCCGGTTTGCAGTGACAATGCCCTTGACGACATGTCCACCGGTAACCCTATCCACGAGGCGATGGGTGCACTGCCTGCGGTCGCTGATGGGGCAGAGGATGCACAGTCTACCGATGATCGGCAGAACCGCCTCAGCCTATCGCTGGGCAATCTGGTGCATCAGGCTTTGGCCCACATAGCGCAGTGTCACAAAAAGGGCATCTCCTATGGCCAAGCGGCGATGCACGAATACCTAGAACAACGACTGCCGGAGCTCGATGCATACCCTGATCAATGGCAGTCGGTAAAGGAAACCACGATCCGCCACATCGATACGACTCTGGCAGACGCTGTGGGTCAATGGATATTGGCGCCAAACGCCCACGGTCAATTTGAATGGCCCATTACGACAGTGAACGACAGGTTGCCCAAGCGACTGATCATGGACCGAGTGTTTTTCGATGAAGACTGTTGGTGGATTATTGATTTCAAGACCGCCGAACCAGATCCTAGCGAAGCGTTCGAGGATTTCTTCGAGCAGGAGGTTCGCCGCTATCGCGACCAACTGGAGCAATACCTTGGCGCCCTATCTGCGCTGCTGAGTGACCAACCAAACCGTTTTGGGAGTACAGCAGTAGCAACAGCGCCCATCAAAACGGCGCTCTATTTCACTGCCCTAGCCCATCTCGAAACGCTGCCATAACAGCTCTTGGACAGATTGCTTTTCGAGTGCGGGCGTTTACCATGCGGCTCCCCTGTCATTAAGGAGCCGTCTGTGCAGCCAGAACACGCACAGCTTGATAATTTGAACGTTGAGCAACAAGAGGTGCTAATCACACCCGAGGAGCTCAAGTCGAAACTACCCGTGAGTGAAAATGTCAGACTCGCGATCAACGGTTATCGGGAAACGGTTCGAAATATTGTGGATCGTCGAGACTCCCGATTACTCGTCGTCGTCGGCCCATGTTCGATACACGATGTCGACGCTGCAAAAGATTATGCGCAGCGACTAAAAACCCTGTCTGCCGAGATAGCCGATCAGGTGTTCATCGTGATGCGCGCATACTTCGAGAAACCACGCAGCACCGTGGGTTGGAAAGGACTCATCAACGATCCCTATTTGGACGATAGTTTTAAAGTAGCCCAGGGGCTGCACATCGGCCGGCAATTGCTGCTGGACCTATCTGAAATGGGACTGCCGCTAGCTACCGAGGCGCTCGACCCGATCACACCGCAATATCTGCAGGATCTAATCTCTTGGTCTGCCATTGGCGCGCGTACCACTGAATCACAGACACATCGTGAGATGGCGTCGGGCCTCAGCTGTCCAGTGGGTTTCAAAAACGGTACCGATGGCTCGCTTGGCGTCGCCATCAATGCGCTGCAGTCTGTTGCTAATCCCCACAGATTTCTTGGCATCAGTCCAGAGGGTCAAGTGAGTGTGGTACATACTAAGGGCAATGCACATGCACATATCGTGCTGCGTGGCGGTAGCGCTGGGCCAAACTATTCCGCCGAGCATATCGCCAGCTGTGAAGCCGCCTTGGCCAAATTAGACCTGACCCAATCGATTATGATCGATTGCTCCCACGCTAACTCCAACAAAGACCATCGCCAGCAGCGCAATGTGGTGGATGCCGTAAACGCGCAGCTTGATGCGGGCAATCGATCGATTACTGGTTTGATGATCGAAAGCCATATCAATGCTGGGAATCAAAGCATTAACAACGCCGGTGGTTTGAACTATGGCGTTTCAATCACCGACGCATGCATTGATTGGCAGGAGACAGAGGAGCTTTTGCGAGGGCTGGCCGACACTCTGGCAAAACGCTCGGCCTAACGATATTGGGGTGGATGTTTGGGGTGGAGGTTAGAGTGAAAGGCGGGTTGACTTGCGATGCTTCAATGGCGAGCTTCGCGCCAGCCTCCTTTAACGTCGTAAGCTGGTGTCTCAGTCTAAGTGTCATGAGTTCAGGGCCATGAGCCCAGTGTCGTGAGCCCAGTGTCGTGAGCTAGGTGTAATATGCGTTTTCCGTCATCGTGTGATCGGTCATGTCCTTGACCCCAGTGAGCTCGGGTACGCGCTCAAGTAATGTCGTTTCAACACTACCTTTCAGCGTTAAATCCACGGCGGAGCAGCCTTGGCAACCGCCACCGAACTGCAGCACCGCCTCACCGGACTCGGTAACCTCAACCAACGAAACAACGCCGCCATGCGCCGCTAAACCCGGATTGATTTCGTTGTAGAGCACATAGTTGATGCGATCCTCAATCGGCGCATCTGGCCCAACCTTAGGAACCCGTGAGTTGGGGGCTTTTATCGTCAGCTGGCCACCCATCTGATCTTCTTGATAATCAACCTCCGCTTCCTCCAGATAGGGCTCGCTGCGACCCTCGAACCATGCACGGAAGCCCTCGTACTCCACCGCGATATCTCCCTCCTGCTCCTCGCCTGGCCGACAGTAAGCAATACAGGTCTCAGCTTGCGGCGTTCCCGGTTGAGCAACAAAAATGCGAATGCTCACACCCTCGTCTTCTTGCTTTGCAAGCAGTCCTTGAAGGTAAGTCTGTGCGCTGGCAGAAATCTCGATCATCAACAACCCTTGTTATGCGAAACCGCGGTGGGCCTGCCATTGTACATTGGGTACGCCAGCAGAACAGGAGATGTCGCAATTTGCCTCAACTCGCCATGCCACGTCGCAGGGCAGTCCTGCGGTTTAATATGAAGGAATCTCACGAAAGGCATTGAGCCGATGATTTGTTGATATGAGCGCCTCAACCTAGAGTAGCTTGAATCGTCGGAACGATGCACAGCCCGAGAAATTCAGAGAATCCAATGTCAAAACAAGCAACTCAGCCTCTCCCGCCCACGCATGAGCGGCCGACACGAGAACAGCTATTGCAACTTATGCGGGAGAGAATTTTAGTTCTCGACGGTGCCTATGGCAGCGCATTCCAAAACTACAGCCTGTCGGAGGAGGCATTTCGCGGCGAGTCTTACGCTGATCATGGCCAACCGCTGCAGGGCAACCACGATATTTTGAACCTGACTCAGCCGCAAATCGTCGCCGAAGTGCATGACGGTTACCTTGAGGCGGGTTGCGACATCATCAGCACAAATACCTTTAACGCCACAAGTATTGCCCAAGAGGATTTTGGCACCCAAGACATCTGTTTCGATCTCAATCAACGAGCGGCGCAGATTGCTCGCAGCTGTGCTGATCACTTCAGTATCGATAGGCAACCCCGCTTCGTGGCAGGCAGTATTGGACCCACTAACCGAACCGCGAGCATCTCACCGGACGTCAATCGACCTGAATTTCGCAACGTTGATTTTGACCAGCTCAAACAAGCCTACACCGAGGCAGCTGAGGGGCTTATCGCTGGCGGCGTCGATATTTTTTTGATCGAAACCGTATTCGACACATTGAACGCGAAAGCGGCGATTGCCGCCGTGCACCACGTCAACGCGGCATATGAGCAACCCTTTCCCTTGATCATTTCCGGCACCATCACCGATGCCAGCGGAAGAACGCTGTCGGGCCAAACCTGCGAAGCCTTTTTGTATTCCGTCGAGCATGCAAACCCTATCGCCGTGGGATTGAACTGTGCACTAGGAGCGGAGCAGCTAAGACCTCATATAGCGGAACTTGCCTTACTCAGTCGCAACGGGGTGAGCGCGCATCCAAACGCAGGCTTGCCCGATGCATTTGGTGAATACACGCAAAATGCGGAACAAATGGCCGAATTCATTAGCGAGTTTGCCGAATCTGGCTTCCTCAATATTGTCGGTGGCTGCTGTGGTACGACTCCTGCGCATATCAAGGCCATTGTCGAGGTAGGGCAAGGTACCGCGCCACGGTCCCTACCCGTGACCGCCCGCGCCGAGACGCCCGCCGAGACTCGTGCGCCATTTAAGGCCGAGTTGACCTTGGCCGGACTTGAGCCATTAAAGCTTCGGGACGATTCACTTTTTATCAACGTAGGCGAACGCACTAACGTGACGGGTTCTGCCAAATTTGCCCGATTGATTCGAGAAAACCAGTACACCGAGGCATTAGATGTCGCGCGACAGCAGGTTGAGAGCGGCGCGCAAATCATCGACATCAATATGGATGAAGGCATGCTCGATGGTGTTGATGCCATGCAGCACTTTCTCAACCTTATCGCTACAGAACCCGATATTTCCCGCGTGCCGATCATGATCGATTCGAGTAAGTGGGAGGTAATCGAAGCGGGATTGAAATGCGTACAAGGCAAGGCCATCGTCAACTCGCTCAGCCTCAAGGAAGGTGAAGAGGCCTTCATCAACCTCGCCAACAAATGCAGCTCTTACGGCGCTGCCATGGTGATTATGGCTTTCGACGAGCAAGGGCAAGCCGACACCTACCAGCGCAAAATCGATATCTGCCAGCGCAGCTACGATGTCCTAACGAAACAAGCAAATGTCGATCCACGAGACATTATTTTCGATCCGAACATCTTCGCCATTGGTACCGGCATTGAAGAGCACGACAACTACGCGGTCGATTTCATTGAGGCGGTCGAATGGATACACACACACTTGCCAGGCGTCAGCACCTCGGGCGGTTTGAGCAATGTCTCCTTCGCCTTTCGCGGCAATAATTTTGTGCGCGAGGCCATTCACACGGTATTTCTCTATCACGCGATTCGCGCCGGGTTGACCATGGCCATCGTGAACGCCGGACAGCTAGGCATATACGATGATTTGCCCGAGGATCTGCGTGAAGCTGCTGAAGATCTGGTGCTAAATCGACGCGCCGATGCCACCGAGCGACTGCTGGCGCTGGCCGAAAATTATAGTGGCACTACTTCTGCCAAAGAATCGCAAACAGACACC
>ERZ802827.1154-NODE-1154-length-13447-cov-21.4542_pt1 | contig 13447 bp, 16 predicted proteins | sample MGYA00345652_ERZ802827 | MGnify/ENA primary metagenome ERZ802827 (study PRJEB30503, sample SAMEA104212372) | marine metagenome | biome: Westerlies Biome; feature: [SRF] surface water layer (ENVO:00010504) within the epipelagic zone...; material: water... | reverse complement strand
CCGATGAAAAAGCCAGCATGCATATCCAGGCTGGTGCCAAAAAAGTGATCCTCACGGCTCCTGGTAAGGGCCCTGGTGTGGGCACCTTTGTGGTTGGCGTCAATGCCGACCAGTATCGCCATGAGGATTGGGACATCCTCAGCAATGCCAGCTGCACCACCAACTGTCTGGCTCCAATCGTCAAAGTTCTGGATCAAAACTTCGGCATGGAGTGGGGTCTGATGACCACCATCCACAGCTACACCGGAGACCAGCGGATCCTCGATAACAGCCACCGCGACCTGCGTCGTGCCCGTGCTGCTGCTCTGAATATGGTTCCCACCACCACAGGTGCTGCCAAGGCAGTGGCCCTGGTTTATCCAGAGGTGAAGGGCAAGCTCACTGGTTTTGCCATGCGGGTGCCCACACCAAACGTGTCTGCAGTTGACCTCACCTTCGGAACATCGAAGGGAGCAACTGTTGAGCAAGTGCAGGCCGTGATGAAGGAAGCTTCTGAGAATGGGATGAAGGGAATCATCAAGTACAGCGATCTGCCCTTGGTCTCCACCGATTTCGCTGGTACCAACGAATCCACCATTTTTGACGCCGACCTCACCTATGCCATGGGCGACAAGGCTGTGAAGATCTTGGCTTGGTACGACAACGAGTGGGGCTACAGCCAGCGCGTTGTCGACTTGGCTGAGGTTGTTGCCAAAGGTTGGAAGTAATCCAGCGTTACGTTCACAACATCCCTCCCCTAGGGGAGGGTTTTTTAATGGATTAAAGGGTTTGCGTCGTTCTGAAATGGTCGAACCCTTGGCTGTCGATCCGCTGGCGACTGTGCTGCCAGCGGATCATGTTGTGCTCGGCTGTGATGCAACCGATGTGGCGACTGTGAGGTTGTCGATCCAACCATCGTTGGGCCCAGGCAGGCGGCAGGCTCAACACGAGTTCAAAATCTTCGCCGCCTGCTAGGCACCAGCGATCCCAAAGGTCTCCGGTGGGCCAGTCTTTCGAGTGAGGCAAGAGCGCCTCATCGAGAGACGCACCGCAGCCACTGCTGCTGCACAGTCCTTGGATGGCTGCCAGTAATCCGTCGCTGCTATCGGTTCCGCCGGCTCGCCACGGCAACGACTCGGGCTTGCAGTTCAGGAGGTCTTGGAGGGCTGCGAGACGCGGGATGGGCCTTTGATGCTGGTTGATCGCTGCCGTTCGCAAAGCGTCGGACAGCGGAATCCCATGGAGTGCCTTGTCGTTCTGGAGGATGGCTAACCCCAGTCGGCTGAGTCCATGGGGCCCACTGGTCACCAGGATGTCCCCTGGTCGTGCCTCGCCCCGGTGCAGGCGAAGCGGGCCTAGTCGCCCGAGTGCTGTGATCGAGAGCAAGCGCTCGCTTCCTTTCGAGCAATCTCCACCGAGGATCACACCTCCGTATTCATCAAGGGCTGCCTTGAGGCCTGTATAAACGCCCTCCACCCAACTCCAGGGGGTGTCACCGGGTGCGACGAGGGCCACGGTGATTCCATCGACGCTGATCGCCCCACTGGCGGCGAGGTCGGAGAGATTCGCGGCAACCGCTCGCCAACCCACATCGCTGGGCTTGGTGCTGACGTCGCTGAAATGGATCCCGTCGACTAGGACGTCGGTATTGACCAGCATGGGGCGGGAATCGGATCCCAGAGCCGCACTGTCGTCGTTGAGTTGGCCTGGCGGAGCAAAGCGGGAGAGCCGTCGCAACAGCTCCGACTCCCCAAGCTCGGCCAGGGTCTCATTCATGCGTGGGCTTTGAGTTGATTGGCTCCATCAACAACGGTCACTGTTTTGATTGTGTCGTCGACACCGAGTTCTTCGAGCACATCAAAGCCTTCAACGACGTAGCCAAAGGCTGTGTTGCGGCCATCTACCAAGTTGAGACCAGCGGGTGTGAGCTCTGCTTCATAGAGGAACATGAAGAACTGGGAGGAGCCATCGTCGAGTTCGTTGGCTGAATGGGCCCACCCCAGGGTGCCAAGGGTGGCGAAGGGAAGTGTTGGTGTGGCTTTAAACAGGCCCACGTCTTCAAACGTTTCGTTGTAGAGCGTGTCGGCTTCACCAGGAACTCGGATTTCGAGGGGAACGTGCCGTTCCTGCTTCGTCGATGGATCGATGTATCCGATCTCTGGACCCTCGGGGTCGCCGGTTTGCAGAACGTAGAAATCTTCAGCTCTGTTGAAGGGCAAGCCGTCATAGAAGCCCTTCAGAGCAAGGTCGATAAATGCACCGGAGGTGAGTGGTGCGTTGTAACCATCCACAACGGTGGTGAGGTCACCTTTGGTGGTGCTGATGTTCACGACGGCCCGTCCCTGTAAACGGGGGAGTGCATCAAATTCGGAGGGAATGGTTCGTTCGAACCCGTCCTGAACGAGCAAGCGCTCCACGTCACCAATGCGAGTCAGGGTGGTGCGCCGGTCAATGATGAATGCGGGCTTATTGACTGCTTTCACCTGGGCGGCCATTTGTTCCAATCCGGCATCCACTTCGGTTAGTAGCGCTGAGGCTTGGTCACGGAGTGGCTCTGGAACAGCATCAAGAATCGTGTTGCGTCTTGTCTTGAGTAGGGCTTGACTGCGTGACACCGTCTTTCCGAGGGCACTCCAGCGTTTTGCACGTAGGTCGTCGCTGGTGAGTTCAAGTCGATGTTGCAGTTGACGAATGTCGTCTTGATCGAAGGGGAGCGCATCGCGAAGGATCGCCGTTGGATCCTTGACGGCATTGCCCTGAGGCAGCCCAGCCCAGGCAGGGGCTGCCAGGTTGAACAGCGCAACGCTGATTAAGGCGACCAGAACGGCCTTGAAACGCTGATGGGTCAAGGGGGAAGCCCAGTGCTGATGCGACTTTGGCACAGCCGTATGATCGCCGGAACCGTTCCGTTGGAATGATCTCCAGCAACGACTTCCGCACTGGCACTTCGATCGAGATCGATGGGGCCGTTTGGCGCGTGGTCGAGTTCCTTCACGTCAAGCCCGGCAAGGGGTCTGCGTTTGTTCGCACCAAGCTCAAGTCGGTGAAGAACGGAAGCGTTGTTGAAAAGACATTTCGTGCTGGCGAAATGCTTCCTCAGGCCTTGCTGGAGAAGTCATCGCTCCAGCACACCTACATGGAAGGTGACGACTATGTCTTTATGGACATGTCTAGTTATGAGGAAACCCGGCTGACCGCTGCTCAAATTGGGGACAGCCGTAAGTACCTCAAAGAAGGGATGGAAGTGAATGTCGTCTCCTGGAACGACAATCCACTTGAGGTGGAGCTTCCCAATTCCGTGGTTCTTGAGATCAAGGAAACGGATCCTGGGGTTAAGGGCGATACAGCGACAGGTGGTACAAAACCCGCCATTCTGGAAACCGGAGCGCAAGTGATGGTTCCTTTGTTCCTTTCGATTGGCGAAAAGATCAAGGTGGACACCCGCAACGACTCGTACCTAGGACGTGAAAACTGATGGCTATGCAGCTGGATCACGAACAACTGCACCGCTTGCTAGAAGCTCTAGGTGACAGCGATATTCAGGAATTCCGGCTGGAAGGAGACGACTTCCGGTTAGAAATTCGCCGCAACCTTCCAGGTCAGGCCGTCGTTGCTCCGGTCATGGCTGCTCCCGTTGCGGCTGCGGCCCCTGTGAAGCCGCTCGACTCAGCGTCACCGCCGCCGGCCGCCACATCAACCCGAAGTGATCTTTTAGAGATCACAGCTCCGATGGTGGGCACGTTTTACCGAGCTCCTGCCCCTGGGGAACCCTCCTTTGTGGAAGTGGGGACTCGGATCAATATCGGCCAGGCCGTCTGCATCCTTGAGGCGATGAAGTTGATGAACGAGCTCGAGTCCGAAGTCGGTGGAGAAGTGGTTGAGATCTTGGTGGATAACGGTACGCCTGTGGAATTCGGTCAGGTGCTGATGCGCGTTAAACCAGCCTGATCTCAGCTCAGCGCCCAAGCGGCCTGAATGGCGGCAATCATGCTGTCCGGTCGGGCGATTCCTTGGGTGGCGATATCAAAGCCTGTGCCGTGATCGGGTGATGTCCTCAGGAAGGGCAATTCCAAGGTGGTGTTGACGGCAGCATCGAAGGCCATCAACTTCACCGGGATCAGCCCTTGGTCGTGATACAAGGCAAGAAATCCATCAGGTCCTGGGTGGTTGGGCTGATTCCAAGCTTGTGCTGCACTAAGCCAACACGTGTCTGGGGACATCGGTCCATCCAGACGAATATCGGGATGTTTGGCTCTCCAACGTTCGATCAAGGGGGTGAGCCAGGTCATTTCCTCAGAACCCAATTGTCCGGCTTCCCCCGCATGGGGATTGAGTCCTGAGACCACAAGGTGGGGATGTGGGTTGAATCGTCGACAGAAGTCCAAGAGCACGTTCAGCTTGTGACTAACGAGCTCTGGCGTCAGCGCTTGAGCAACGGCTCCGAGAGGGATATGGGTGGTGGCTAACAAGGTGTTCAGCCGCCATGCGGTGGAGGGCGACAACGCCGTAAACAGCATGGATGAGCGGTCACTGCCAGCGAGTTCAGCCAAGCGTTCTGTTTGGCCCGGATAGCGGTGCCCAGCTGCATGCCAAAGATGTTTGGCAATGGGTGCTGTTACGAGGGCGCGGGCTTGGCTGTGCTGCAACAGCGTCACCGCTCTGGTGAGCCAGCGGAAACCTGCGGCTCCCCCTTCGACGCTTGGGGCCCCGGATGGAACAGCGCTTTGGAGTGGCTGATCGTCGATGGTGAGTTGCGCTGGATCAGCCAGCGGAGCTGATGTGGTGTGTCGTAAGCGCTGATGGACCGCTTCCAGACTGCTACGACAACCCACCAGGATTGGTTCGATGGAGTGTGGTAACGCATTCGAGCCAAGGGCCTTCAGCACCACCTCCATACCAATGCCCGCAGGATCGCCAAGGGCGATCACGATCGTTTGTTTAGGGTTGATGAGATCAGGAAAACCCATTGCTGTGCTGCGCTTTCTGCTGCTGGGGTTGTTGCTCGTGGGGCTTGCCACTGGACTGCGCAATCAATGGTTGGTGATCCATTGGGACCGCTTTGCTGACGATCTCGGCTTGCCGTTGAATCCAGCGGGTGATGATTCTTCCACGTTCAATCAGTGGTTGATTGGCGAGCCCTAGGGGTCTGGGGCACTGAAATTCAATCTGTCTTGTTCTAGGCAGTCCTGCAAACCCTCTCGAAAGGTTGGATAAAGGAGCGAATAGTTCAAATCACGGCAGAGCAGCTGGTTGCTCACGCGGCGGTTCTCACTCCAAAAGGATCGTCCCATCGGACTCATCTCGCTGCAAATGTCGTCGTAGTCGTCTGCCTTGGGTAGTGCGCAGCCGAGTAGGGAGGCACCATGGCGAATGAGATCAGCGGGTGCCGTGGGCTCGTGATCCACCACGTTCACGATCGATGGTCGTTGGTTTGGATTGGAGCGGGAGTGTTGAATCAAATGCCAGCAGGCCCCAGCAATATCTTCGACGTGAATGCGGCAGAACACTTGGCCAGGTTTGTTGATCAACCGTGCTTTGCCTTGCCGAAGGGAATCGAGCACAGAGCGTCCAGGGCCGTAGATCCCAGGTAGCCGCAAAATTTGTACCGGTAGGCCCGAGTTCAACCAAGCCTGTTCGCATTCCAGCCGACGGCGACTTCGGTCTAAGCCTGGGGCTGGCGGATCACTTTCCTGCACCCATCCGCCGTTGCGATTGCCGTAGACGCCCGTTGTTGAGAGGTAGCCCGCCCATTCCAGTGGAAGGGTCTTTAGCAGTGGAAGTAAGGCTGACATCACTGGATCCCCGCCCTGTTTTTGAGGTGGGATAGTGCTGAGTAGATGGGTGATGCCTTGAAGAGCGCTGGCATCAGGCAACAAGCCATTACTGCTGTCGAAGATCAGGTCGGCATCGGGTTGTCCCGCAATGCGACGGGTACAGAGCACTGGTGTTCCCAGCTCCCGAGCAAGTTTCGCAACGCAACGACCGCTGTAACCAGCCCCAAGCACCAGCAGTCGTGCATGCGCTGGTAATGGGCGACTTCGCTTGACAAGTGCTGAGAGCATCAGTACACCTGTATTAGTTCAATTTTGATCGCATGACCGACTCATCTCTGCGTTCTTCGAGAATTGGTGGTGTGCTCACGCGCTCCATCTTGGCCGCACTCGTGTTCGGTGTTGCCTTGGTGTTGGCCCCTGCAGATCCCCGAGCACAGGCCACAATTTGCCAGCGGCATCATTCCTTTGATGTTTGCCGGGTTTGGTAAGGCGTTAAGCCGCTTGAAGCCCAATGGTCGGGTCACTCTTTGGCGCGTGAGGCTGGTCGGGCTGAGCCCATTGCAGTAGGCGAAGTGCAAGGCGAATGTCACCGTCGATCCAAGCGCGAATGGCCATGGCGCGGCGCGGGTCATAGAAGCGCTGTTGCCGATACCACTCGAAAGCGTCTGAATCTGATTTTTGCCCGTTGCAGGAGAGGCAGGCGGGTACGCAGTTTTCGGTCACACTGAGACCACCTTTGGCGCGTGGAACAAGGTGATCAATTGATTCAGAAGGTTTGCCGCAATAAATGCAACTTTTGCCGGTATAAGTATGCAGTGATTTTCGCCATCTTCGAACGCGCAATTTAGGACAGAGTTCATCTAGAAAGACTGCATCTCTGTTGTGCATCCGAATGGATCGGTTGTTGTTATGTTGCCTTAAGCGCCAGTCTAGTCAATGTGTCGAGCGCTGCATTTTCGGCGATCTATACACGTTGATGTGAAACTTGATACCAATCTCCGCCATCGTCTTCAAAGTCATTAAAATAATTACCTCTGGAGACGTCGATCTCGACATTGATCACGTCTCGGTGCTGTCTTGACCTCTCGTCTGCCGGACTGATTCGGGTGGTGAGCCCATTTGATGCAGTCACACAAGCGCAGCTGCGTCGGATTCGCCCCCGCGGTCGTTGGCACGGGCCGACGCGAGGTTGGGAATTTCCTTTGGCCGCGGCTGCGGTTCTCCAGCAGCAGTTCGGTCGCCGTTTCACCGTCACGGCGGCTTTAGAGGAATGGTTGGCTTGGAGTCGTTTGCCTCTTCCCCCATTGCCTCAGCATCGGCAGCTTGTGGCTGCGGCTGATTTAACGCAGAGCCTCCCAGATGGTCGCTCGCCTCTGTTGCATCAACGCTCCGGTGCCCGCTGGCTCTTGGCTCGGCGTGGGGCGGTTTTGGCCGATGAAATGGGCCTTGGAAAAACGCTCACCGTGCTTTTGGCGGCACGGGCGATGGTGCGCTGCGCTGAGGTGCGTGTTTTGGTGGTGGCTCCGGTGGGACTGCATCCTCACTGGCGGCGAGAGGCGGATGCCGTTGGCCTTTCGCTGCAGTTGGTGAGTTGGGCGCGGTTGCCCGATGCACTGCCAGCTGCGGGCACGTTGCTTGTTGTTGATGAGGCGCATTACGCCCAGTCGATCAAAGCTCAACGCACGGCTGCGTTGCTTCGCTTGGCGCGGCACCCGCGGTTGCGTGCGATTTGGATGCTCACCGGGACACCGATGAAAAATGGCCGTCCATCCCAGCTCTTTCCTCTGTTAGCAGCGATCGATCACCCCATTGCTCGAGATCAGCGCACGTTTGAGGAGCGTTATTGCCAGGGGCATTGGCGGGAAGGCAAGGCGGGGAAGCGTTGGGAGGCCGCTGGTGTGAGTCAGTTGGAGGAGTTGCGTCGATTAACGCGTCCCTTGATGTTGCACCGCCGCAAGCGACAGGTGGTGGATCTTCCGCCAAAGCAGCGTCAGCATCACCCAATTGTCTTGCCAGACGACACGTCCATCGGCTTTGACCACCGGGTGGACTTAGTCGTGGAGAACTACCGCCGACGGGCCCAACTCGGTGAAGTGCGCTCGGATGCTGAGCCGTTGGCGGTGTTGACGGCGATGCGTCAAATTGCTGCGGAATTCAAGTTGTCTGCTGCCCAACAGTTGTTGTCACAGCTTCATCAGCAGGGGCACGCTGTTGTGCTGTTTAGCGCGTTTGTTGCACCGCTTCAGTTGTTGCATCAACGGATTGGTGGAGAACTCATGACCGGGCGTCAGCGTCCCCTGGAACGTCAGCAATCGGTGGATCGTTTTCAGCAGGGCCAAAGCAATTGCCTGTTGGCAACGTATGGCACTGGATCCCTTGGCTTCACCCTGCATCGCGCTCGGCATGTTGTGCTCTTGGAGAGGCCCTGGACTCCCGGAGATCTCGAGCAGGCCGAAGATCGGTGTCATCGCCTTGGGATGGGTGACGGGCTCACCTGCCATTGGTTGCAACTGGGCCCTGCGGATCAGTTGGTGGATGGATTGTTGGCAAGCAAGGCCGAACGGATCGAAGTGCTTCTTGGTCCCCGTCGTCAAAGTGTGGAGCGTCAGTCGTTGCCGGCGATGGTCCGGGCGTGTTTGCAGGTGGCCTGACGCACCTCCAATTCATGGCTCAGCATCGGGTCAACCGGAGCTGTTGACTGTTGAATCAGCTTCAGGCCTGCGTCGACATCCGCACAGGCTTCCTGATGCTCACCGTTCAGAGTGTGAATGAAGGCCCGATCTCGCAGAAGCTCTGGTTGATCAGGGGTGGCAGCAATGGCGTCATTGCAGGCCTGAAGAGCACGATTGGGTTCGGAAACTTGGTATTGCTTTAAGCAGCTCGTCTCAGTGGAGATGGATCTTGTTTTTTGGGTCGGTGTTTTTTGGGACTGACATCCCGTTAAGCAAACGAGGAGAGATGACAGGAAGAGGGCAGCGACCCTGGGGGGTTTAGTAGCTGTAGCGCTCGTCGTTAACGCTGCTGGATTCAGAGTTGGTTGTGCTTGTTCCAAGTGATGTTGTGGATTCTTTGTTAGGGGACCCTCCGTACAGATCACCGAGGAATTGGCCGCAATCGGGGAAATTTCCGGGGTCTTGAACTACGGATTCTGTGATCATCACCGAGGCGTGTTCCGGCGATGTCTTGAACAGTTGTCCGCCTTGGCGCTTGATCACGGCGTAGGCAGCATTCCAACTCACGCTGTGGTCATTGCCACTTGAGCGCATGAAGCAATAGATCTTGGCGCCTTTCTCTTCAGATTCGCTGCCCGCCTGCACTGCTTGGCTGCCTCCAATCAGTGCACCAATCAGAGCAATGGTGGTAAGGGCCAGCTGAGGACCGAAGCGAGGCATGAGGACTCGGAATCAGATTGACCTCAAGGTATCGATTACAAGCGCACTGTCGAGTCCTGGTCAGGGTTGTCCAAGACTCGAGGGGAGAACCAAACGCACCACCAGTGGAATCACCAATAGAACGGTGATTAAGCGGACGGCATGTAGTGCGGCGACAGCTGCGCCGACTCCGAATTCAGCGCCGACCAAGCTCATGCCGCTAATCCCTCCAGGTGCAGCCCCGAGTAGGGCCACTACCGGGTCGATCCCAAGCAAACGACTGCTCCATAGGCCGATCACGATTCCCGTGAGTACAAGCGTGACGGTGATCAGCAGGGCCGGTTTCCAGAGCACCTGCAATTGTTCGAGGGAGGCCCGGGTCAACCCTGTTCCGATCACGGTGCCGATCCCAATTTCGAGAATCGTGCGTGTCCCTGTGGGCCACACCGCTTGATCCAACTGACCGCTCATACTCACAAGTCCTGCACCAAGCAGTGCTCCAGCGAGTGGCGCTGCGGGAATTCCACTGAGGAGAGCCAGCAGCCCGAGGGTGGTTCCAGCCACTAAATAGAGCATCAGCGTTGCCAGAGGAGACATCGAGATTTATGCAGCCGTATCAGTTTGATCTTGAGGCAGCACGGCTCTTGTGTTGTGATCTGGGCAGTGATTGCTTGATTGATGACGTCATCTGTGTCCTTCCGAATCACCCGAACCGCTGAAGATCTGGCGCAAACAATCACGGCTTTATCCCAGCGCTTGGTGAAGATTGAGCAACGGCAGGAGGTGATGGAGCTTCAACTGCGTCAGCAGTTCAAGGATGCGAACAATGTGCCCGACGATGAATTGGCCACATTGGATGGCATCGAAACCCTTTTGCGGGAGACCCGAGAGCTCTTGGAGAGCACAGATCTCAACGGTTTCGATGCCACAACGCACGATCAAAACGACGAGCAGCAACACGCAGAAGCCGCATAGGGGTAGCACCGGGTGCCAAAATAAAAAGAAAGGCAACTATGGCGTCCACCATTCCCGCCTCTCATGCTTGTGATTCGCTCAAGCCAGCTCAAACATTGCACGGCATGACGATCTGGTCGAAGTCCGGATTTGTTGAGGGAGGGCACCAATTGGAAAAATTGGAATTTGCCTTGGCCCATGCCGAAGCAAAAGGCGATTCGACACGCTGCAACGAGCTGCAGGATCGCATTGCAGATTTGGGAGGCAACGCTGAAGAACCAGGTACCTAATGATTGTTATTCAGCAATGTTTCGTACTGATTGCTATTTCTGACATTGCTTCAAGAAGTCATTGGCATTAAATCTTTTGTTTCGGTAGTATGATTGAAATCAATAATTAAAGCTCCTTTGGCGCTCACTCTGGTGCGATCTGAAAGCGCTTCTGACAAGCGACAAGATCATGAATTAGCAGCTCGCGACTTTTTTGAGCGCGCCCGTCAATGTGCGGAAGCGGGTCAAACTTCAGATGCGGGTTCTCTCATACTCAAAGCGCTTAGCCATGAGCGCCGTGCTGGCGCTGTTGGCCCGCAGGTGATGCAAATTATCAAACCTCGTTCTTAACAACGTGTTCGATTTTGAAGCGGGTGACCGGATTCGAACCGGCGACGTCCAGCTTGGGAAGCTGACATTCTACCACTGAATTACACCCGCGTAATGGGTGAGAATGCACTCACCCATTGATTCTTTGATCAGTTTAGTGCTGCAGATGTTGCTGCAACTCCTGATCCCATTGTGCCTTTGTGCAGGCCTAATGACTGCAAGGTGGCTTCAATTGCGGACACTGCTGTCAACACATCGCGGTCGCACACATAACCCAAGTGCCCGATGCGGAACACTTTGCCTTTGAGGTGATCTTGTCCACCGGCGAGAAGGATGTCGAATTTCTCCTTCACTGTTTTGCGCAGTAGCTCTGCATCTAACCCCTCTGGAGCGACGGCCGTAATCGCGGGACTGCCATGACCTTTGGCGGCAAATAGGGGTAAGCCGATCGCTTCCATGCCTGCTTGAGCCGCCGTTCGATGACGCGCATGGCGCGAAATAATTGCTTCAAGCCCTTCCTTCTGCATCATGTCGAGCGCTGCCTCAAGCCCGAAGTAAAGGTTCACCGCCGGAGTGAAGGGGTTGCTGTCTTTTGCAGCCGTTTTCCGATATGGGCCGAGATCGAGATAAAACTTGGGAAGGTCTGATCGTTCGTAAGCCGTCCAGGCTCGATCACTCATCGCCACAAAACTGAGGCCAGGTGGAAGCATGTAGCCCTTCTGGGATCCAGAAGCCACAACATCCAGTCCCCATTCATCCATGGGCACGTTGGAGGCCCCAAGACTCGTAACGCAGTCCGCGATCGTTAGCGCTGTCCCGTGAGCCTTGACGTGTCGCGCAATCGTTTCGAGGTCGTTGATGACGCCAGTGGAGGTTTCCGAGTGGGTGAGGATGACAGCCTTGATTTGTTTCTCGGTATCGGCTTCAAGCGCAGTCCGGAAGGCTTCGGTGTCGAGCGGTTGTCCCCATTCCGCTGTCACCACATCCACCTCGAGTCCGTAGGCGCGAGCCACCTTCACCCAGCGCTCTCCAAACTTGCCGTTGTCTCCACAGAGAACTTTGTCTCCACGGCTGAGGGTATTGATCATTCCCGCTTCCATGGCTGCCGTGCCACTGCCGGTGATCACGAGCACATCGCTGCTGGTTTGATGCAGCCATTTCAACTGCTCTGTCGTGCGCCGCACGATGGTTTGGAACTCACCGCTGCGGTGACCAATGGGATGACGTCCCATCGCCTTCAACACCGTTTCGGGAACCGGGGTCGGGCCCGGAATCATCAAGGTGAGCTTGTCCTGCATGGCGCGGGGAATGCCGATCCGCGACTCTAGAAAACAGCACCTCATTCGTCATCGACACCGTCCCTCCAGATTCAGTCAGTTCAGGTCTGACCCTTCCGGTTTGGGTCGCAGCAGCAGCGAAGGCGTCGTTGCAAGCTCTGCTCGGTCAACCGTTCGCTGCTCAGATGTCAGTGAGCCTTCCGGAACGCCCTGCTCCCCTTGTGGTGCCTGTGATCTCAGCGGCACGGCTGGATGGTGGTGAACAGGCGTTGGCCATTAGTCGTTGCGATCCAGGCCCAGGTTTGGACCTCACCCGTGATCTGGAAATTTGGGTTCGTGTGTCTTGGGGACCTGACACGCAGACGGGGCTCAAGCTGTTGGCGGGAGCTGGCGTCGGGACAAGGGGTGAGGGGGGCGATCTCTGTGTGTCGGCCTATGCCCGCGATCTTCTCGAGCGAAATCTTTTGCCCTTGGATCGTGGCCTCACTGTTGAGGTTGTGCTTCCAAAGGGGAGAGAGCTTGCCTTGCGAACCAGCAATGCGGCTTTTGGGGTGGTGGATGGGCTGGCCTTGATCGGAACCCAAGCGGAGGTGCAGCGCAGCGCCGCGCCTGACCAGTTGAAACAGGTGTTGTTGGATTTGGCCCAGCTCACGGGGGATCCCCAATTCCAGGGTGATCTTGTGTTGGTGATTGGGGAAAATGGTTTGGATCTGGCGCGTCAAGCGAAGCTGGCGCCGTTACTCAAGGTGGGGAATTGGCTGGGTCCCGTGCTCGTGGCCGCGGCCGAAGCAGGGGTCCAAAACTTGTTGCTATTGGGCTATCACGGCAAATTAATCAAATTGGCTGGTGGCATTTTCCACACACACCATCACCTCGCCGATGGGCGTTTTGAGGTGCTGACAGCCCTTGGTCTTGATGCAGGACTGTCGTTAGAGCAGTTGCGTTTGCTGCGCCATGCCACATCGGTGGATCAGGCGTTCAAGGAGTTGGAGGCGCTCAATCCAGCTGTGGCAGAGCAGTTGTGGCAGCAGCTGGCCTTGGCCGTCGAACAACGGAGCCAGGCTTATGTGGCCCGCTATGGCGATTGGTCGATGCGAATTGGTGCCGTTTTGTTCGATCGCAGCCGCCATTTGCGTTGGCGAGGACCAGTGGCGGGAGAGCGCTTCTTTACGCTGATGGATTGACGCTTGTCGCAGCGCGACACCTTCTTGGATCGATGTCCCAGCCCTCGTCCGACGGTCAGCGTCAGCCGGCCATCGTCATCCTCGATTTTGGTTCTCAATATTCGGAACTGATCGCCCGTCGTGTTCGCGAAACCGAAGTGTTTTCGCTGGTGATCGGATACAGCACCACGGCGGATGAGCTGCGTCGGATGGCACCCAAGGGAATCATCCTCAGCGGTGGACCCAGTTCGGTCTACGCCGATGAGGCTCCCCTTTGCGATCCAGCGATTTGGGATCTGGGCATCCCTGTGCTGGGGGTCTGCTATGGCA
>ERZ802827.1147-NODE-1147-length-13517-cov-19.2298_pt1 | contig 13517 bp, 10 predicted proteins | sample MGYA00345652_ERZ802827 | MGnify/ENA primary metagenome ERZ802827 (study PRJEB30503, sample SAMEA104212372) | marine metagenome | biome: Westerlies Biome; feature: [SRF] surface water layer (ENVO:00010504) within the epipelagic zone...; material: water... | reverse complement strand
GCGCATGAGGTGATCCGCCAGAACAGGCGCGATCTGACTGTTGTGCGGATGACGCCCGATGTGATCTATGACCAGCTGATCGGTATGGGTTGCGTTGCCAAAATGATCTTCTCATATGCTGGCAATCCGGGGGTGGGCCTGTTGCGCCGCCTGCGGGATTCGCTGGAGAATGACTGGCCGCACCGGATCGAGATTGTGGAACATTCACATGCCGCGCTTGCTCATGCCTATGAAGCGGGCGCATCGCGGCTTCCCTTTGCGGTATTGCGCGGTTATGTCGGCACCGACTTTGCCGCGGTCAATCCGGAAATCCGCAGCGTTACCTGCCCGTTCACTGGTGAAGAGCTTGCTGCGGTGCCGGCGATAAACCCCGATATCACATTCATTCATGCGCTGAAGGCGGACCGTGCCGGCAATGTGCTGATCGAAGGCATCACCGGGGTCCAGAAAGAGGCGGTGCTTGCGGCCGGCAAAGCCGTGGTGACGGTAGAGGAAACGGTCGACAGTCTTGACCCGCATCCCAACGCCCTTGTGTTACCGCACTGGGTTGTTACCGCGGTCGCCGAGGTGCCTGGCGGGGCGCATCCATCCTATGCCCATGGCTATTACCCGCGTGACAATGCCACCTATAGGGCGTGGGATGCCATTTCGGCTGACCGCACCAGATTTCTGGACTGGATGAAGACACATGTCATTGATGAGGATGCGCGGGTCTTTGCCACGCGTGTGGCAAAACTGACAGACGGATAAACGTGGACAAATGGGTATCGTGGGATGAACGCCGAATTCACTGCCGATGAAATGATGACAATTGCCGCGGCGCGCCTGCTGACCTCAGATGATGTGTGTTTTGTCGGCATCGGCCCGCCATCGGCCGCCTGCAATATGGCGCGCCTGACACATGCGCCGGGAATCACCCTGATCTATGAATCAGGCACCATCGGCACGGCCCCGACGGTATTGCCATTATCGATTGGCGATGGTGAATTGTGCGATACAGCGCTGACCACCGTGTCGGTGCCCGAGATGTTTCGCTATTGGCTGCAGGGCGGGCATATCACTGTCGGTTTTCTGGGTGCGGCGCAGATTGACCGGTTTGCCAACATCAACACCACGGTGATCGGCGATTATGCCGCCCCACGGACCCGTCTTCCGGGTGGCGGCGGGGCGCCCGAAATCGCCAGCCTGTCGCAAAAGGTGTTTGTCACCATGAAGCAGTCGCTGCGCAGCATGGTTGAGGAAATAGATTTCGTTACCAGCTTCGGGCATGGCAATGGGGCAGGGGATCGCGCTGCCATCGGACTGACAACCTTTGGCCCGGCCGCGCTGATCACCGACCTGGCGTTGTGGGAGCCAGACCCCGAAACAGCCGAACTGACGGTAACGAGTCTGCATCCCGGCATTGACCGACAGGCGGTTCAGGACCAGTGCGGCTGGCCGGTCCGCTTTGCCGAGGGGCTGGTTGAATCACCGCTGCCAACAGAAGAAGAGCTGTCGGCACTGCGCGAGATAAAGGCCCGAACCGAGAAGGCGCATGCCCCGCGCGCCTAGGCATGGCTGATCCTTCGTCATCTTGGGGTGCGCCCATTTAGAACTGGAAAGACGGCCCCTGTTCCGTCACTCTGTTGCCACCGGTTTCAGAGCAATGACAGGATTTGTATTTTGGCGGAGCGGTCATTCAAGAAAGAAGTCCAGCAACTGCGTATTGGCGCTGGCGAAGAGTTTCGCGGCGAAGGCATTCTGGCGATTACCAAGGCGTTGCTGGAAAATGGTGTTGGTTATGTTGGCGGTTATCAGGGCGCGCCGATCAGCCATCTGATGGATGTGCTTGCCGATGCCGAAGATATCCTTGGTGAACTGGGCGTGCGCTTTGAATCCTCTGCATCCGAGGCCAGTGCAGCAGCCTCGCTGGCAGCATCTGTACATTACCCGATCCGCGGCGCGATCACCTTCAAATCTACCGTTGGCACCAATGTTGCGTGTGATGCGCTGGCCAATCTTGCTTCTGGCGGGGTTCTTGGCGGCGCGTTGATCATTGTGGGTGAGGATTATGGCGAAGGCAGCTCGATCATGCAGGAGCGCAGCCACGCCTTTGCGATGAAGTCCCAGATATGGCTTCTTGACCCGCGCCCCAATCTGCCGTCGATTACCGAGGCGGTAGGCCATGGCTTCAACCTGTCCGAAGCCTCAAACACCCCGGTGATGCTGGAAGTGCGCATTCGCAGCTGTCATGTGCATGGCAGTTTCACTGCCGCAGATAACCGGCCGCCAGCCCTGTCGGTGCGCGATGCGCTGGCCAATCCGCGGCGGGATACGGCGCGGGTTGTGTTGCCGCCAGCATCCTATGTGCATGAAAAGGAAAAATATGAGAAGCGGCTGCCCGCGGCGATCGATTATATCGTCGAAAACGGCCTGAATGAATGTTTCGGGCCAGAGGACACCAGGGTCGGCATTGTGTTGCAGGGGGGCATGTATAATGGCGTGATCCGGGCGTTGCAGCGCCTTGGCCTTGCCGATGTCTATGGCGAAAGCGCGGTGCCGCTTTATGTATTGAACGTGACCTATCCGCTGGTGCCGGATCAGTTCCTGTCCTTTTGTGAAGGCAAGGACCATGTCCTGATTGTCGAAGAAGGACAGCCGGATTTCATCGAGGAATCGTTGCGCGCCACCCTGCACCGGGCCGGGGCGCATATCGCGGTTTCCGGCAAGGATGTGTTGCCGATGGCGGGCGAATATACCGGCGCTGTCATGCTGCAAGGGGTAAGCGCATTCCTGACAAAGGCCGCGCCGCATCTGCTGCCCGATAGCAGGCGGGCACCCAATCAGCCAGAGGCCGATCCCGACATGCCGGATCTGTCGAAAACGGTTCCGCCGCGCCCGCCGGGCTTTTGTACAGGGTGTCCGGAACGCCCGATCTTTGCCGCGCTGAAACTGGCCGAACAGGAACATGGCCCCTTTCAGGTGGCTGGCGACATTGGCTGTCATCTGTTTGGGTCGCTGGCGCCATTCAATATTGGCGGCACGACAATGGGCTATGGCCTGGGTCCGGCCTCAAACGCTGCCTTTCATGGTGGCGATGGTGAAAATCGACCGATTTCGATCCTTGGTGATGGCGGCTTCTGGCACAACGGGCTGAACAGTTCGATCGGCAATGCTGTCTACAACAAGGGTGATGGTATCACCGTCATCATTGACAATTTCTACTCGGCTGCAACCGGCGGTCAGGACCTGTTGTCATCGCGCGCCGATAACGCCACGCGCGACACACGTCACCCGATTTCAAAAGCGGTTGAAGGTGTTGGTGTCGACTGGGTGCGGGAGGTTGACCGGACCTATGATGTGGGCCGGATGCGCGCGGTGATAGACGAGGCATTGACCACCGTTCATAGCGGGCCAAAGGTGATTGTCGCGTCGTCTGAATGCATGTTGAACAGACAGCGCCGTGAAAAGCCGTTGATGAAAAAGGCGGTCTCTGACGGCCGTCGTGTTGTGAAGCCGAAATTCGGTGTGGATGAGGATGTATGTACCGGCGATCATGCGTGCATGCGCCTGTCGGGATGCCCGTCACTGACCCTGAAGACGCTGGATGATCCGCTGCGAGATGATCCGGTGGCACATATCGACCAGAGCTGTGTGGGATGTGGAAATTGTGGTGAGGTTGCTGATGCGGCGGTTCTGTGTCCGTCCTTTTATCAGGCAGATCTTGTCCATAATCCGCGAGCAGGTGAACGGATGATGGCACGACTGCGCCGGTCGGTGATCGGCTGGTTGCAGCGCCGTCGGGCCGCCCGCCGCCTGCAGTTTGAGACAGTGGCCTGATCATGACGCCAGGCATCGCAGATCAGACCCACGGTCAAGCTGGGCTGGACAACATCATAAAGCTGGCGGTGATGGCTGTTGGTGGCCAGGGCGGCGGTGTGTTGACAAGCTGGATTGTCGATCTTGCCGAAGCGAATGGCTATGCCGCGCAGTCAACCTCTGTTGCGGGTGTCGCCCAGCGCACAGGTGCCACGATTTATTATGTCGAGATGCTGGCCGATACCGGCCGCAAGCCGGTTTTTTCCCTGATGCCTGCCGAGGCCGATGTTGACATATTGATTGCTGCCGAATGGATGGAGGCCGGGCGGGCGATGATCCGCAATTTCGTGTCGCCTGATCGCACGGTCCTGATTGCCTCATCACACCGCACACTTGCCGGCATCGAAAAATCAGTGCCGGGCAATGGCATCGCCGATGATGACGAGGTACGACGCGCGGCAGAAAAAATGGCCCATAAGGTCATCGCGTTCGATATGGAGGCGATTGCAGCAGACGCCGGCACAATGATTTCTGCCAGCCTGTTTGGTGCGCTGTCGGGTGCCGGGGTTCTGCCTTTTTCCAGACAGGCCTTTCATGACACGATCCGGCGCGGCGGCCGCGGGGTTGAGGCATCGCTGGCAGCATTTGACGTGGCACATGAACGCGCCGCATCAGGCGGTGGTGATGTGCCTGCTGCACCGCCAAAGCCGCGTCTGAACACAGTGCCAGCTGTCAACGGCCCGGCCCGTCTTGTCGAGCAATGGCGCGGTTTGAATGCGCGGCTGGCCGATCTTCCCGATGCGGCGCGCCCGCTAGCCGAGGCCGGGCTGCGCAAGGTGGTTGATTATCAGGATGCTGCCTATGGTGCGGCCTGGTTTGATTGCCTTGAAACGCTTGTGACACTCGACAGGCAGCATGGTGGCGGCAGGCATGATTTTGCCTTTTCCGCACAGGCTGCCAAATATCTGGCGAATGCATGGTGCTATGACGACATTATCCGGGTGGCCGACCTGAAGACGCGTGCGGCTCGCACATCGCGCATCGATGACGAGGTTGGTGCCAGTGCGGCCACTATTGTTCAGGTAACCGAATATGTGCATCCGGGTGCTGCCGAGTTCATTTCGATGATGCCGCGCCGGATCGGTCGCTATATCGATGCACGGCCCCGGCTGGTGCAGCGCATTGATCGGCTGGTCAATCGGGGCCGGCGTATCAGATCGGATTCACTGCGCGGGTTCTTTGGCTTTTATCTGCTGGCGGGCATGCGGCGCTGGCGGCGCGGGCTGTATCGGCATGCCAGTGAAATGGCGCATATCGATGCCTGGCTGGCCGCGGCAACGGAACGGCTGCCGCATGATTACGCGCATGCTGTCAGCATTTTGAAGGCCCGGCGGCTGATCAAGGGCTATAGCGACACGCATGCACGCGGGCTTGGCAAGTTTGACAAGGTCATGCAGGGGGCCACGCGTCTTGCCAATCACCCGGATGCCGGTGAGTGGACCGAACGGCTGATCCGCACGGCGCTTGCCGATGCTGAAGGCAATGCACTGGATGGTGCATTGAAAACGGTGGACAGTTTCGTGGATGTTGATGGTGGCGCGGCGGGTACGGCCTAGCCGCCAGCCGCATGCGTATCCAGAATCTGGCGGGCAATGATCTGCTTTTGCACCTCGCTGGCACCTTCATAGATGCGCAGTGCCCGAATTTCCCGATACAGTTCCTCAACCTTGACGCCGGTGCGCACACCATCACCGCCATGCAACTGCACAGCCTTGTCAATCACCGCCTGCGCGGTTTCAGTGGCATGCAGTTTGGCCATGGATGCTTCCCGGCTGACCCGCGCCGCCCCTTTATCCTTGGTCCAGGCGGCCCGATAAATCAGCAAGGCGGATGTATCGATATCGAGCGCCATCTCGGCAAGGCTGGCCTGAACTGTCTGCATGGCGGCCAGCGGCGCACCGAACAATTCACGCTGGCTGGTGCGGGTCAGGGCTTCATCAAGGGCACGCCGGGCAAACCCCAGCGCGGCCGCACCAACGGTGGACCGAAAGACATCAAGCACCGCCATGGCAATGCCAAAACCCTTGCCGGCAGTGCCGATCAGCGCGTCTCCTGGCAGCTTCATGCCGTCGAAGCGCAGTCTTGCCAGCGGATGCGGGGCGATCACGTCAAGGCGTTCGACAATCTCCAGCCCGGGCGTATCTGCCGGTACCAGAAAACAGGACAGGCCTTTGGCACCCGGCCCCTCGCCGGTGCGGGCGAACAGCGTGTAGATATCGGCAATGCCGCCATTTGAAATCCAGGTCTTTTCGCCGTCAATGACCCAGCCATTACCATCGGCCTTGGCGGTGGTGGACATGTTGGCCACATCTGACCCGCTGGCCGGTTCCGACAGCGCAAAGCCGGCAATGGCACTGCCCTCTGTGGTTTTTGTCAGCCATTCGCGGTGTCCGGCATCACCGAACAGGCTGACCGGTCCCATGCCAAGGCCCTGCATGGCAAAAGCAAAATCAGCCAGACCATCATGGCGGGCCAGCGTTTCGCGGACCAGACACAAGCTACGCACATCCAGTGTCGGCTGGTCCAGATTGGCGGTATGCCTCAGCCAGCCAGCCGCCCCCAGGTCGGTGACAAGTTGCCGGCAGGCGGCGTCCACATCACCATGATCAACGCTAAGATGGGTTGCGCACCAGCTATCAAGCGCGCTGGCCAACTCGCGGTGAGCGGTGTCCAGAAAAGGCCAGTCAAGAAAGCTGCGATCCGGCATCAGTCCCCCTCGAAGACCGGCTTTTCCTTCGCAACAAAGGCCTTGTAGGCGCGTCGGAAATCTTCGGTCTGCATGCAGATGGCCTGTGCCTGTGCCTCGCTTTCGATGGCGGCTTCAAGGCTCATCGACCATTCCTGATTCAGTTGTGTCTTGGTCATCATGTGGGCAAAGTTCGGACCGGCAGCGATGCGGCTGGCCAGGGTATTTGCGGCCTCATCGAGTGCGCTGGCCGGGTGGATTGCATTCCAGAACCCCCATGCCAGGCCCTCATCGGCACCCATACTGCGGCCGGTATAAAGCAAGTCCGCAGCGCGGCCCTGTCCGATGATTCTCGGCAGCATCGCGCAGGCACCCATATCACAGCCGGCCAGCCCGACACGGGTAAACAGGAAGGCGGCTTTTGCCTCGGGCGTTGCCAGTCGCATATCTGCTGCCATCGCCAGAATGGCCCCGGCGCCAACGCAGATACCGTCAACAGCGGCGATCACCGGCGTGCCGCAGGACAGCATGGCCTTGACCAGATCGCCAGTCATCCGGGTGAAGCGCAGCAAGCCCTTCATATCCATATCGACAAGCGGCCCGATGATGTCATGTACATCACCGCCCGAGCAGAAATTGCCCTCATTTGATGCCAGAATGACGGCATCCACGTCATCTGCACAGGCCAGGCTGCGAAAGCAATCGCGCAATTCGGCATAGCTGTCGAAGGTCAGCGGGTTTTTGCGGTCAGCCCCCTGCAGGCGAATGGTCGCCACGCGGTCCTGCCAGTGCCAGTCGAAATGCGTTGGCTGCAAATCCTTCATCACGGTCATTCTTCATCATCTCCCAGCTGTTCCAGCAGACCGGCAAGCAGATCAAGCTGTTCGCTGTCGAGATTGGCAAACATGCCATTGACCCATGTTTCGTGCGCCACCGCCATCTGCTGAAAGCGCTGATGGCCAAGGCTGGTTAGCCTGACAGTAGCTGCCCGCTTGTCATCCGGGGCAACCTCACGCAGGACAAGACCTTCACGGATCAGGCTCTCAACAATACCGGTCACATTGCCGTTGGACACTTTCAGATGCGTCGACAGTGCGCTCATCCGCAAGCCGTCTTCATGCCAGCTCAGCGTCGCCATGACATCAAATCGCGGCAAGGTGGTTTCGAAATCGTCACGAAGCGACGCGCGCAATCTGTTCAGAAAATTGCGGTTGCGGTCAAGCATACGCAGCCATACCCGCAGGCGCTGCTTTGACAGGGACATCCCGGCATGGTCGTTCAGTGCTGCTGGATACAGTGGATGCAGTGTGCTGTCCTTCATCCTTCACCGCCATTGATTGCTATTGTCTGGCCATTCACCGCATCAGACCCCGGCCCGCACAGCCACAAGGCAGCAGTACTGACTTCCTGCGGCGTGATCAGCCTGCCAAGCGGGCTCATCTCGGCAAGGGCACCCGTTGCATCCTCACGCGACTTGCCGGTCTTGGCAATGATATTGTCGATGCTGCGGTCGGTCATCTCGGTGTCCAGATATCCCGGACACAGTGCATTTGCGGTGATACCGCTGCTGGCAAGTTCTGCCGCTGTCGATCTTACCAGCCCGTTGACCCCGTGTTTGGAAGCACTGTAGGCGCTGGCATAACGGTGGCCGGACAGTCCGGTGATGGAAGAGATGGCAATCAGCCGTCCCCAGCTGCATTTGGCATTGCGAAGCTGCTGCAGGCCGGCCCGAAAGGTCAGAAAACATCCGGTCAGATTGACCGCCATGATGCGGTGCCACATCTCGGTAGATGTGCGATGCAGGGGTGCGCTTTCGGCGATGCCGGCATTGGCAATGACGATATCTGCATGTCCGATTGATTCGAACATCGCATCGGTCGCTGTCTCATCGGTGACATCCAGTATGTGCGCGGTGATGCCGGGCGTGGCGTCAGTGACGGCCTGAAGCGGTTCGGGGCGGCGTCCACAGATATGGACATCGCCGCCAGCGGCAGCAAAATCTTCGGCCAGAACCCGGCCAAGCCCGCTGCCACCACCGGTAACCAGAATTCTCTTCCCTGATAAATCCACCTGTGCTTCCCCCTCGTTAGGCTCACCACCTTATGCCATCAATTGCGGCCGGGCGAGTCTCTGCGCCATCTAGACGCGGATGCCAATCCCTTCTCCGCGCTCTGACAGACGTTGCAGCTGATCGCGTCCGGGATGATATGGTTCTGGCCATGCCTCGTCCTTGTCACCCAGAGCCGCTGCGGCGTGCAGCGTCCAGTAGGGGTTTGCAAGGTGCGGGCGGGCAAGGCACACAAGATCAGCACGACCCGCCATCAGGATCGAATTCACATGGTCAGGTTCATAGATGTTGCCGACCGCCATGGTCGGGATATTGCGCTCGTTGCGGATCCTGTCTGAAAACGGCGTCTGGAACATGCGCCCGTAAACAGGCCGTGCCTCGATCGATGTCTGTCCGGCGGACACATCAACAATATCAACACCGGCACTGCGGAACGCTTCGGCAATCTCGACCGCCTCGCTGCCATCCACACCTGTTTCTGCAACCCAGTCGGTTGCCGAGATGCGCACGGACATTGGCCGGTCTTCTGGCCACACAGCCCGCATCGCTGAAAACAGCTCCAGCGGATAGCGCAGCCGGTTCTCCAGACTGCCGCCATATTCATCGCTGCGATGGTTTGACAGCGGTGAGATGAAGGACGACACCAGATAGCCATGCGCGGCATGCAGCTCGATCATGTCAAAGCCGCATCTGGTTGCCATTTTGGTGGCTGCCACAAATTCAGCCGTGACCATATCCATGTCCCGGCGGTCCATTTCTTTCGGCACGGCATTGGCTGGCGACCACGCAATTGCCGATGCCGACAGCAGTGGCCAGTTGCCCTCGCGCAATGGTGCGTCCATCTCTTCCCAGCCAAGCTGTGTTGATCCCTTGCGCCCGGCATGGCCGATCTGCATGCAGATTTTTGCCTCGGTCTCGGCATGAACGAAATCGACGATCCGCGTCCAGGCGGCTTCATGTTCAGGGGTATAGAGCCCGGGGCAGCCCGGGGTGATGCGGCCCTGGGCACTGACGCAGGTCATCTCGGCATAGATCAGGCCGGCGCCGCCCTTGGCGCGTTCGGCGTAATGAACAAGATGCCAGTCATTAGGTGTGCCATCGACGGCCTTGTACTGCGCCATGGGTGATACAACCAGGCGGTTTTTCAGGCGCATGTCGCGCAGGCGATAAGGCGCAAACATCGGGGCGCGATGAATGCCATTTTCACCCGCCTGCTGCTGGAACCAGATTTCGGCTGATTTCAGCCATTCAGCATCGCGCAGGCGCAGATTTTCATGGCCAATCCGCTGTGATCGTGTCAGCAGCGAATAGTTCAGCTGCACCGGATCAAGGTGCAAATACCGCTCGACATCCTCGAACCATTCGGTTGAGTTGCGCGCCGCAGACTGCAGGCGCAACACATCCAGCCTGCGATCTTCCTGATAGCGGGAAAAGGCGTTGTCCAGAGTGGCTTCACTGGTCAGCAGATCGGCAAGGGAAATGGCGGATTCAAGTGCAAGCTTGGTCCCCGATCCAATCGAAAAATGGGCTGTGGCCGAGGAGTCGCCCAGCAGCACAACATTCTTGTGATACCAGTTTTCACACAGAACACGATTGAAGTTCAGCCAGGCTGACCCGCGCATATGACGGGCATTCGACATCAGGCTGTGGCCGCCCAGATGCGCTTCAAAAATCTCTTCACATGCCGCGATGTTTTCATCCTGCGTCATGTCACCAAAGCCCCAGGCATCCCAGGTGTCTTCGCTGCATTCCACGATGAAGGTCGCCGTATCTTCTTCGAACTGATAGGCGTGCGCCCACACCCAGCCATGGCGTGTTTCTTCAAAAATGAACGTGAAGGCGTCATCGAACTTCTGCCGCGTGCCAAGCCAGACGAACTTGCAGGCGCGCCGGTCAATTTCGGGGCGGAACGCATCTTCGAAATGCGCGCGAATGCGGGAATTCACACCGTCAGCCGCCACCACCAGATCATGGTCGGCGCACAGCGCATCAATATCATCGATATCAGTCTCGAATTTCAGCGTCACGCCCAGCGCAGAGGCGCGGTCCTGCAACAGCATCAGCAGCTTTTTCCGCCCAATGCCACAAAAGCCATGACCGCTGGATACCAGACGCTGACCCTTGTGAATCAGCGCAATATCATCCCAATAGGCAAAATATTCCTTGATCGCAGCAGCACTGACGGGATCATTTTCATGCAGGTTGGCCAATGTTTCGTCGGACAACACAACACCCCAGCCGAATGTGTCATCGGCACGGTTTCTCTCAATCACCGTGATATCATGCGACGGATCCCGCAATTTCATGCTGATCGCGAAGTACAATCCGGCCGGACCACCACCAAGACAGGCAATTTTCATCGTCAGAGCCTCTTCAAAGCTTGCAAGCGCCACCGCAGCCTTTGCAGGGATTCTCTTATGAGAATGACATTGGCGCAGAACAATTTCAAGCTTAAACCAATTGCATTTATGCCACAGCCGCATCTATAGTAGTGGGCAGGTGGGCCGAAAACGAGGATGGCAGGCACGCCAGAAACCGGGGCGTGGTGAGGAAACAGATGAAGGTATTCAGCTTTTCGCAGGATATCGGATTTCGGCATTGCGATCCGGCCGGGATCGTTTTCTACCCCCGATATTTTGAGATGATGAACGATGCGGTGGAGCTGTTTTTCCGTGATGCGGTCGACTGGCCCTTCAGCCGCATGCACGCTGTGGACCGGCGCGGGATTCCAGCCGTATCCGCGCATCTTGATTTCAAGTCACCGGGGCGTCTGGGTGACCAGCTTGACTGGACATTGAGGGTCAGCCGGCTTGGCCGGTCCAGCGCCACCATGATGCATCAGGCCATGATCGGTGATACCGAGATATTGAGCGGGACGACAACGATCGTTCATACCGATCTGGACAAAATGGGCGCTCTGGCATGGACGGATGACGTTCGCGGCGCGCTGGCCGCCTATGTCAATGAAGGGGAGGCAGGCTGACATGCCATTGACGGACATACAGCCAGCAGGCTGGAAGGCGCCGAAGGGTTATGCCAATGGCATGCTGGGCGAAGGCCGGGTGCTCTGCATAGGCGGGCAGATTGGCTGGAATACGGATCAGCGCTTCGAGGTGCATGATTTTATCGGGCAGATGCAACAGACATTGCGCAACATTGTCGAGGTGGTTGAAGCGGCAGGTGGCCAGATTGAAGATATCGCGCGCCTGACCTGGTACGTGACCGACAAGGCTGAATATCTGGCCAGCCAAAGCGCTGTCGGGGCAGCTTATCGCGAGGTCATGGGCTATCACTTTCCGGCGATGACAATGGTGGTGGTCAGTGCACTGGTAGAGGATGAAGCCCGTCTGGAGATTGAGGCAACGGCCATTTTGCCAAAGCAAGAGGATGGCTGACAGCAAAGTCTGGCGCCAGATGCAAGGGGGAGATTTTCAATGTATGTATCTGCACATTCCGACAGTTTCTCGCGTGATAATCTGCCCGCCGCGTCGGACTGGCCAGACCTGCTGACTGACGGTTTTGATTATGGTGAACGTTTGAACGCAGGTGTCGAGCTGACCGATGCCATGGTGGATCGCGGCTTTGGTGATGCTGTGGCGCTGATCGGCAACGGGCGGCAGCGCACCTACAAGGAGCTGGCCGACTGGACCAACAGGCTGGCGCATGCGCTGGTTGATGATCTCAAGATCAAGCCCGGCAATCGGGTGCTGATCCGGTCGGCGAACAATCCGGCGATGGTTGCCTGCTGGATTGCCGCGACCAAGGTTGGTGCGGTCGTGATAAATACCATGCCGCTGCTGCGGGCTGGCGAGCTGGCCAAATATGTGGACAAGGCCGAGATATCACACGCGCTGTGCGATACAAGACTGATGGATGAGCTGACAGCCTGCGCCAAGACCAGCGCGTGGCTGAAGACAGTTGTCGGGTTTGACGGCACCGCCAATCATGATGCCGAACTGGACAGGCTGGCCCTGTCCAAACCGGTGCGTTTTGATGCTGTTGAAACGGCATCGGATGATGTGGCACTGATCGGCTTTACCTCCGGGTCAACGGGTGAGCCGAAAGGCACGATGCATTTTCATCGCGATCTGATGATCATTGCCGATGGCTATGCGCGTGAGGTGCTGAAGGTGACGCCGGATGATATTTTCATTGGGTCACCGCCGCTGGCCTTCACCTTCGGGCTGGGCGGGCTGGCCGTGTTCCCGCTGCGGTTTGGTGCCACCGCCATTCTTCTGGAGAATGCCACACCGCCACATCTGGTCGAGATGATTGAGACCTATAAGGCAACTGTCTGCTTTACCGCGCCTACAGCTTACCGGGTGATGCTGGCGGCGATGGATGAGGGGGCTGATCTTGGCTCTCTGCGGGCTGCTGTATCGGCTGGCGAGACATTGCCAGCCCCGGTCTATAGTGACTGGATGGCAAAAACCGGCAAGCCGATGCTGGACGGCATCGGGGCCACAGAATTGCTGCATATCTTCATCAGCAACCGCTTTGATGATCATGCGCCCGCCAGTACCGGCAGGCCGGTTCATGGATATGAAGCCAAGATTATTGGACCTGACGGTGCGCCCCTACCCGATGGTGAAGTGGGCCGGCTGGCGGTGCGCGGGCCAACCGGCTGCCGTTATCTGCGCGGTGAACGCCAGCAGGAATATGTGGCCGGTGGGTGGAACATCACTGGTGACAGCTTTTCACGTGATGAGAACGGATATTTTCACTTTGCCGCACGGAATGACGATATGATCATTTCGTCAGGCTATAACATCGCCGGCCCCGAGGTAGAGGCAGCGTTGCTGTCACATGAGGCGGTTGCAGAATGTGCGGTGATCGGTGTGCCGGATGAAGAGCGCGGGGCGATTGTCGAGGCGCATGTGGTGCTGCGCGGCGACATGACCGGGG
>ERZ802827.1146-NODE-1146-length-13522-cov-14.2822_pt1 | contig 13522 bp, 22 predicted proteins | sample MGYA00345652_ERZ802827 | MGnify/ENA primary metagenome ERZ802827 (study PRJEB30503, sample SAMEA104212372) | marine metagenome | biome: Westerlies Biome; feature: [SRF] surface water layer (ENVO:00010504) within the epipelagic zone...; material: water... | reverse complement strand
CCTGCTGGAATGCGCTCTGCACTTCATTCCGAGTAATTAGTTCAGGAACGGATTCCTCAAGCAGTGTAATTCTCTTGCTTAGCTGACCGCTTCTAAATACAGCACTCATCCCTTGGCCAGAAAGAACGCCGATCAGCGCAGCTAGCGCTCCAATTGCAACTGAGCCCATAAGTAAGAGAGTTTCTCAGCTGAATGTAACAACTAATAGCCAAGCATCTTTCTGATGTTCTTAAAGACTGGAGCAAGGACTCCAGATCCTTCTTGTTCATTCTCAGCAATCACTTTCATCTTGTCCATAGCCATTCTCTTGTTGCCGGCGGGTGGCGAAGGTGCGTTGGCAGGAGTACCTTCCATGTTCTGATATTGACCTCCATACACTGCTTGTAGCTCGTTCAGGGATTTACCTCCTTGGCCGTAGTACGACGTACCTGTAGCTGCTGTGGGGAATGACGCCCACTCCGGGGCCAAGGCATCAGCAACCCTTCTACTCATTCCGTCATTTGTAATTATGCCTAACCCTCCCAAGCCTTGAAGACGCTGATCCGCTAACGCCAACGCCGCAATATCTTGATTAATCGGAGTGAAATCGTTAAGACCTAAACGTCCGGCTAACGGTTCGTATGTCGTACTTAGGAATTGGTACGCTCCTGCAGCATCGCTTGACAGGCCATTCGAAGAATTAATTAACCGTGGGTGCCTGCTCAAATCATTGAATTTGGCACCTGTAAACATGGTGTTATAACCATCTGCCCCTGCTGTTCCTTCAGCAAACCGAATGGTCTGCAGGAGGCTTTGACCTTCAGGAGTGTTTCTCCATTGTTCGTAGTAACCCCTACTCATTGTCTACGCCTAAAACAATTTCGTCCATGTCCAACTCCATTGTGGCAGATTCATAGACATCCTTGATATAATTCACCGCTTCTTCTTCTGTCGGTTGATAGCCAAATACCTCTTCTAATTCTTCCAAGCTGCTAGGCGAGAACGGACTCCTTTGCTCGTCCAACTTGAAGACAAGCCCAGCCTCCCGACTGAACTCCCTGAAGCTCTGCTTCAACTGAAACCTCACCTCCCAGCAAGCCAGCAAGGCTTCGATGAGCTCCTGCCTCGACAGATCCTTTGCCTCCAGCTCCACCCTTTTCAGGACAAACTTCTGTTCTTGAGTTAGTTCGTACATTTGAGGCCTCTCCAATTGTCCAATGCGTCGAAATGGGGGCTATCCATGCAGACACCTTTTCGGCTCGCTTTGGGCAATACCAAGGGGTCGACTCCCACCAATCTAAGTAATTCCTCGTCGACCCTTTAGCTCTGTTGCACCTGACGCAGCTTGGCACGATGTTTCTTCTTGCCCATCGGTCGCCTCCCCACCGCCTTGGAACAACATGATCAAGCGTCATTTCTAACGTCTTGCCATCCGATCCATGTGTCCTGCCGCAGTAGGCACATCTCCCCCATTCATCTTTTATCGCTTGTCGGTAACGTCTAATTGCTGCCCTCGGTTGCAAATCTTTCAGAGTGATTATGTACCACTCAGGATGCTCTGGCGTCATACAGCTGTAATAGCTATACGACAACATTAAATATTATTTTTAGTGAGTGAAAAGTTTCGATGCCCAAACTCGATTAGCCTGAGCATTCGTGTCAATTCTTCCAGGTGCAATACGGGGTTCCATCAAAACCCTGACGTCCTTACGGATACGCCACACCTGGAGGCTCGAGGCTTCGCCACCCCTTGAGCTCCCAAAGCATAGCGATTGAGTATGCGTTGTGCAAGAACTCTCTCGCATAAAAAAGCCCCTCTGGTGGCGGCCAGAAGGGCTTTCGTTTTGAATGCTACTAGAACGAATACTTAGCTCCGAGCTTCGTCCCATAGGAATTCTGGTCGTCGCCGGTCATAAAAGCTGCTTCCCAATAGGCGCCTAGCTTCTCAGTAATACCGATTGCGCCGCCCATTTTTCCGCTGAGCTCGAGCTCCGAATCCTCCGCTCCTGCTGGAGTCAAGTAAGCGGGGCCAGCCTGGGCGTAGACAGACATTGCACCGATTTGACCTTCAGCTCCGATATGAAGCTCTGTGGCGGCACCGGAGTGATCCTGTCCAACGAATCCGTCATTCCGTTCTCCGTTCACGTAGAAGCCACCGGCTTGAGCGGGGATAGCGAGAGCGAATGCGCCGGTCAGGGCAAAAATAGACTTAAGCACTGCGTAGGTAAAAATACGTCCCCATAATTTTAGTAACAATCGTTCACGATGTAATCCTTGTCATGCAGGGAAAGCCTGATAGTGTGCAAGACAAGTCATTCAGCTTGCATGATCGGATCAGGTCGTACCTCATGAGAACCCTTCTCACCGCCAAACAAGCAGCTCAAGTCATGGGCGTGTCTTTGCGGCATGTCCATGAACTGATTCACGAGGCTGACGTGGACAAGCAAAGCCGTTGGCAGTTTGGCCGAGAGATCATCAACCTCAGCCCCAAGACCTCTTTGAAGCGGACGCTACGCATCAACATCAATGTGATCATCCCGGTCCAGTGATTCCTTGAGTTGAGCCTTGACTTTGGCTTGATTGCGTCCGATTGCAGCAAGAGCAGAGACAGCGATCTTGTTCGGATCGATCCAAGCCCTATAGGTTTCAATGTGCTCTTTTACGCTATGGCCCATGAGCTGGGCAGCGTCAAAAATATCAAGCTCCGCGCCACCATTACGCCATAGTCTCCCGGCAAAGGCGTGCCTTAACGCATAGGGCCTCCACGGCAGCTTTTGCTTTAGCCGCCACTTGTTTAGCCAACAAGAAGTTGTGTCATTGCGGTCAGGGTCTCGATCTGACTCAGGGCGTTGCTCACGGTGCTGCAGGTTGAACAGTTCAACCCAGGACTCTTCTTGTGGAATCACCGTGCGATACCCGGTCTTGGTCTCGTCGTGTACCTGCGCCAACATCAGCGGCTCATTGGTGAGCAACTGGCATTCGTCGCACTCATGTGGCCGCAGCCCATATGTGGCCATCATCCCGAAGTGCCAGCGATACGGTTGCGGAGCAGATAGAACCCAATCAATAATTTCTGAATCTGCAGGCACGTCAAGCGGATTCCCTTTCCTGCTGTAGGTCGGAATGCCAACCTCAGGGAACGGGACACCGGCAATGACAGCAATATCTTTCAGTAGATAAAAAAGCTTTTTGTAGGTGTACTGGCTGCGTTTGTATCGCCCCAGCTCCTGCGCAATGGATTCTGTGGAGACCTTGGCTGTCATGGGCATCAACTTGAGGCTGCCCCAGTAGTTGACTTGCCAGGTAGAGGGGCTCGTTTTGCCTAGCTCTACCTTCCTGCGCCGCAGTGATCTGATGGCTTCTTGCCAAGTGCCTGTCTGGCCCGCGTGTTTGGTGCGCTGCCAGTCGGCCCAGTCCCAACGACCGGCCTTTAAGTCCCGCTCAGCCTTCTTCAGCCACTTCTGTGCTTGCTTGCGACCTGCAGGGTCGTCGTCTAGCTGCAAGGTGATCAGCGTCTGAGCGTTGCCGGGCTGGCCGTTTTTCTTAGGGAAGGTGCCAGAAATGTAGAGCCGACCTCGTTGTTCCCTGACTCTTGCCATACAACTGAAGCGATTGGTGTATGAATTTTGCCACCTATGTCTAGAGACCTATAAACAAGCACCTATGAACTGCAAGATTTTTGCGCAATTCTGTGCATTTGTGCGCATTAAAAAAGGGGCTCGCCTGAGCCCCAAACCCTTTGCTATCCCTGAGATCTCAGCTAGCGAGCTCAATCTCGAGCTTTTCCTTGAGCTCGCCGTTGTTGTATTTCTCGCTCCCGCTATGACTGGCTTTTGAGGATTGGTTTATAGCTTTCTTTATGCCCTATTTTTTACAGGGCTGGCTTTAAGTTACATCCACGGCCAGCTGATCTCAACGTCCCCTTTCCAGAGGTCGGGATCGACCGGCGTCTTGCTTACGTAGACCCTGAACGCTTGCTGAAAATCAGCCAGGGGTATGCCGACGCTTTTGGCTACATGAGCGACATTTGTCTGGCCCCTGTAGCAATCGTGCAGGGCTTCCTCAAGAGATATATTCATCAGCCGTGATCCGGCAAGAGCCTTTGCAGTAAGAGTCGAAGCCGATGTCTCTGCTCTCTTGGCATCAGCGCTCCTTCCTTGGCGGCACGTTTCATGAGCTCTTCGAGCTCTCGTTCACTAGCGGTCATCAGACAAAACCCGTAATCAGGACGCTAACGATTTCGCAAGCTTCTTCTCTGCTTTCTCAGCCTTGCGAAGCAGCTTTCTTGCGTCATCCCTAGATTCGCAGCACTGCGCTTTGACAGCTATTTCGAACAGCTTTCTGTACTGTTTTGCTCGCTTCATAAGTTAGATCTCCATGTTTTGCAGTGTGTAATCAAGGAGACATCTATAAACCAAATCTTTCTTTTTCATAAGGAACTCTTGTTCGGCTGGGTCGCCACCAGGCCAAAGATCTAGAGCCTTGCAAGTTGTACTGTATTCGAGTCTCAAACTATTGATGCAGTAAGCGAAACTCGCAATCACTTCAGAGTCCATTGCTAGGAATTGTTATATCGATGTCATACGGTTTTGGCTTAAATGGAGACAAGTACATAGCAGCTCGGGCCGCCTGAGTAAGAGGTGATGAAGTGGCGCTCTGACCACCGGCTTCAACTTTTTGCTTGTAACTGCGATCATCCATAGGCGGACGCATCATTGACGGTGCTTTCCCATTTTCAATTTGAATCTGGTTAATTAGTCTTGCTCTTGCTTCGGGGTCATAAATACCCTGCAGTTTCAACAGAGCCTTGCGAGGACGAAACGAGCCAGACACCAGATCTGGATCTTCAGCCTCATTGACCATGTCATAGGTATCTGTCACACGAATTGAACCATCGTTCTTGACATCCGCCATAAAACGACCGAGCGTCTGTGTCGCTGCTTTATCGTCCCTCATATAAGGATTGACTGGGCCAGAGGTAGGTACTCCAGGCCCCGCTAATAGAGTCGTCCTCTTCACACGATCTTTGCTCAGACCTCCAGAGAAGAGCGAATCGAATTCGCCATTTCGGACCGCTTTACTTTTTCTAAGAGTCTCTTCAGCCAGCTGATTTAAAGGCGTTTCGCCAGCACCCTGTTTAGACGCTTTACTGATCATTTCGGCGAAACGAGTTTCAATCTCAGGAGTCATAAGGAATACATCCCGAGCAGCAACTTTGGGGTCTACGTACTCAATTAGCTTGTCTGGCTGCTCCGTGGCTTGACGCAATGAACGCAATGTCGATTTATCGAACTCCAGGCCTTCGTTGCCGACACCAGTCATATACCTGACAAACAGGTTCATACGATCAGGGAGAATGTTTAAAGCTTTACCAGCTAACCGTTGAAAAGGCATTACCAGGAATAATTACAGGACCAATAGCCAGGCGTTGTCTTGTCTTTCTTCTCATCGCAGCTGTGCCGACTGCGAAAATTCTTTCTGCGGTCAGCATCACCGTGACCTGAGCCTTTCTTGCCGCCCTCGGAATGGTGCTCCATCTTTGGATCACCGAAGCGAACAATCTTGTCCTTACCGTTCTTGTCTTTGACTAGGACTGCAAACTTCTTATTTTCACCGGGAGTTTTCTTCGGCTTGTTGTAGCCACTAAAAACTTCTCCGGCATAGCGAATCTTCTTACTCATGATTTACTCCGGTACGCAGTGGCACGCCGACGAGCTTCGGCCGCTGCCTTTGTGTTCTTGACCTGATGATTCACTGGCTTGCCTTTCGACGCACGCTTCTTCTTGTCGTCAGTCGCTTTGCGCTCCTCTTTCGTCATCGAGGCCCAGGCCGCCTTTGGGAGGTAACGCTCAGTACGACCTTTCTCGCGTGCTTTATCAGCCATCTTTCTTCTCGTACTCCTCTTTAGTCTGCCAATCCTCTTTAGACCACTTACTTAGTTTATTGCTTGAAGATTTCTTCCCTTCGTACTTACCGCCAGCATCCTTGTAGTACTTAGTCGCAAGCTGCATCGCACGAGCAGAATGCCCACCCATTTTCTTCTGGGCCTTAGCTTTTGCTTTTGCCCAAAGCTCAGGATTCTTTTTCTTAGCGGTTCCGTCAGCCATTGATTTGATCCTCCAGTTCCCGAATTCGACGGTCTTTTTGGCTTTCAAGACCCATCATTTCTGCGGCAACTCCACCAGCGGCTAGGCCACCAAGAATTCCAACTTCGTCACCAAACACTCGGCCAAAAGCTCTACCAACTTGTTCGCCGGAAACAGGCGTAGTGGGATTTAATAAAGAGCGAACGCTTTCTGCGGGTGACCTGCCATCGTTGAGTTCCGTAAGTTGCTCTAAAATCTCCTGATCATCAATATTTTTTGGCATATTTTCGAGCCCCTCAGCAACCGCAACAATAGTCTCATCGATACTACCTGCAGCTTTTTTAGTTATTAAATTTTCAACATTTTCATAATTAGCAAGAACTTTTTGAATTCCAGGGTTCTCATCCACGAGACGCTTCATAGCATCCGGCGGCAAATTCTTTACCGCTTCAAGACCCGTCGCAACCATACGGCCTTGACTAACCTTCGGAGCTAATTCAATAAATGCTTTTGGATCGATACCATACGAGTTAGCAAAAGCCACAGGGTTCTCGATAGCTTCACGCATGAGTTCAGAAGAAGTTTGCTTTACCAATCCCTCTTGAACAACATTTTTCATAATCACACCTTGATCTCTAAGCCCTGAAGCAGTTGTCTCTGAACCCGCCATTCGCCCAAAGTTTGCAAGCAGGGAATCTTGCTGTTTCAATGCTCCTGGATTTGCCCTCTTACCGATACCAGCGCCAATACGACGTCCCAACATACCCATTCCAATACCACCAGCAATTGCAGCTGCTGTTTGAAGAGCCGTTTGCTCAATCGACTGATCACTGGCAAGCATGCCACCGCCAGCCAGCAACCCTCCAAGGGTTCCTTCAGCAATCTCCTCACCGAGAGGATTATGCATAGCGAAATTAATTAACCTTGAGCCAGCAGTTCTTTCCATAAGCTAGTAGCGCTCCTGCTCAAGTTCTGGATCAGGATCTACCAATTCTAAAATCCCGGCACCGGCAAGGATTGCTGCGACTAATTCACCAGCTCTACGCTTCTGACTGATGTTTGGCGTTCTTTCTGCATTTGCAATCAGGGCAATATTCTTCTTCTGTGCATCAGAAAGCTGAGCTGCATATATCTCGTTTTGACCTGTGACAGTCTCAAGACCTTGCGCCAAGTCACGCACTTGATTCTCTTGATCAATGCGATTAGCTGCAGCTTGCTCGCTAGCATCTCGGCGCATTAAATCAATGTCATATTCCTGCGCTTTTAGAGCTCGCAATGCATCTTCAAACGATGCTCCAGGATTGCTTCTGACAAACTGTGCTACTTGCGCCTCAAGCTGCATTTGCTCAAGCTTTGCCTGAGCGGCTTGAATATCCTTAATCTCCCTGCTACCAACTCTTCTATCCATGGTTTTAATTCCTTCCAACAGGCCAAGTCATTTCCATGCCAACGACGAGCAAAGAAATCAAGCTAAATACATATAGAGCTGACACCATTAAACGCCTTTCAGGAATCCAGGCTGCTCTGGACCGGGTAGATACATCCTTCTAATCTTGTCAGCATCATTGGGATAAGCACGCATCAATCGGTTGACATCGTCTTCCGTCAATCCTTTTCGCGATCTACGAGCATCTCCGAATCCGGGTGTGATATCAAAACTAGTTGCTAGTTTGAGCGGGAAGCCATCACGATCTCGGCCTTCCCCATACGGCTTTTCTGGAGGTGGCGTGCGTTTTGAATCATATGGCTCACTCGGTACGCCCCCTTCGCCGCTGACTAACTGCTCGAGCTCAAAAGTTCCATCACGTTCTGGACGGTATTCCATCGTGCGTGATTTGAATTCATCTTCAGGGCGAAGCAGAAGATCATTGATAACACCAGTAACAGCGCGACCAATAAAATCATCAATACCCTCATCCCTTGGTCCGCCCATTCCGGCATTACCCATATATGCGACGACATCATTGCCAAGACCTAAGCCACTACCAGCCATACGATTCCCGCCATATGGAGAGATATCGGAGTAAGTCGTGTTTCCGGTCATCTCGTTGTAGTTGCCGCCAATTAGGCGACCATTAACAAAGTCACGAGTGTCAAACTTATCAACGAGTGACATTTATACAGTGTGACTAATAATAATTAGATTCTAAGACTTTTTTACACCAAGACCCTTTTCCAGTACTGGCCTTAGCTCGGATGCGATAGGAAAATGCCGAAGCAATGCTCTGGCCTCTCGACGCACTTCACCAGGAACACGTGGACTCTCCTTGGTGTCTGTAAGCCTTAGCAGGAAATCTCTAGTCGCCACCACAGCACTGACCTGCTGCATTGGATTAGAAATGAACCGGCGAACTCTTTCAAGCATTGGGTAGGTGCCAATTCCGCACTTCTTCTTCAGCAGCTTCTTTGCCAATCAACAGGCAGTGAGCTTTATATAGACCGGTGTATGTATTGCGCAATCCAAGTTCTGCATCGTCCCTGTTGTATAGGTCGTAGAGATATTTAATGTGTGCGGCCCGATTGCGCTGCAGCTGGACGTCTGTCACTCGTTTTGATCGCTTTCTGTAAGCCTAGTCACCCGCTGTCGGCTTCAGGTATTCAAAGCGAAAGACAATCGCCATAATGTGGAGAGAATCCACGATCGAATGACGAAGCCAACACCTATCGAGATCGATGACTTCTACAAATCATGGTGGCTTGAAAACTACATGACACCCCTCAACAGAACTCCAATGGGACTCGTTGAATTCGTTGGAGCCTTTTACGACGAATATTGCAGCACCGAGGAATTGGTCGCAATTATAAAGCCAGGATTAACAGATTAAAAGTTTCTAGACTTGGCACAGCAAGTTACACCTCATGTCTAGCGAACACCTCGCTCTGATTGCCATCATTGTGGCAGCAGCAAGTGAAATCATCGGGATGAACAAGAAGCTCAACAGCAACAGCGTTGTTCAGCTTGTCTTGTCTGGCTTGATGTCAGCTTTCCCGAAAAAGAAGTAGGCATGTGGTGACGAATAACTGCTTGGGACTCATCATTCCAAGCGGCTTCGTGGCGTGACTTGTCGCCTCTTCGCCGTCTCAAAATGTCCATCGACTCAGTTGTCAAGCCCAAGGGAAATAAACAAGAAAACAAATTTGAATGGGCCGACGAGGGCGTATCTGTTCTCGTTCGAGTGATTATTCTTGGCTGGTCAGCAGCGATTCTGACCCTGAACTATGTGACCGTTCCTGGTGTCCCGCAGAAGAATATTGATCCGACTTTTATCGCCAGCGTCTTCACGGGAACTTTGGCGACATTCGGGGTTTTACCTTCTAGGAAAAAAGATACAGACAAGAAATCAGAGTCCCCAAAGATTGAAGGTCCTGCAAAATGAAAAAGGTATTTCTCGCTCTAGCCGCAGTTACTTTCGCTGCCGCCGCACCAGTCCAGGCTCAGATCACTCATCGCATCCAGACATCGGTCCAAATGTCTGTTGATGCTGCTGCATCTGCGGCGACCAGGATCGGAAGTTCCTATTCAGTCAGCGGTTCGAACCTGACAACGTCCGATGGAACGACAGCAGGCAACATTGGGAGGCTAGGCACACTTACCTCTGGCGCTGGTGTTGGCTTTACTGGAACAACCGCTTCAGTAAAGGATGCAGGAGAAAGCTTCAATTTCGCCGAGACGTACATCGAAGGCGATGCGCGTCATGCCGGTAGCTCTGTTTCATCAGGTGTTGTCGGAACTCTCCCCGTCTATGGCGTGACGACGACTACGGCTGGCGGAGTCCGGGGTGATCTAGCAGGCACCATAGGAACGGATGGGGCTATGGTTTTGACCTCAGGGGGACCAGGCACCAGCATTACTGGTCAGCACGTGAGTGAAATCACGATTCGCTGAATAGACACCATGATTCTTCTATTCATCGCATTATTTGCGCTGGCTGCAAATGAAGCAAAATCTATTCCAGTAGTACCCAGCTTCACGCAGGGTTCCATGAATTCACATACAGAAACGAGCACTAAGATCACCGAGCTCATTAAGTCTGTAGATTACAACACAGGTTATACGTACTCAGTCAGCGGAGACAATGTTGCACCAAGGTCTGGGCAGATAAGCCCAAGCGCTGGTGCAGCAAACGTTCAAGTTGATGCCGATACGCAAGCAACATGGGTTCAAGCAAATATGGCCAGCAAGCCGGATTGGCAACTTGTAAATCCTGGTGGCAGCTTCCAGTTCGTAGAGCACTACTCAGCCCCTGGGCTTGCAAATATAACCCTGATCGATCGAACAATCGAGACGCAAAGCGTAACCGATACCGTAAGTATCTTTCAGCGTTAATTGCAATCTGTGTAACACCAACTCCCGCCTTCGCAAACAACGTGGGCGGAGTTAGTGCCACTGCTAACCCGATTGCGCAGTCTTCTTCCTCAGTACAGAACCAGGCCATTCAGGTACTGCAAGGACCGTATATCAACTCTGCAGTCACTGCGGGAGTTCAGTGCCAAGGCCCAACGCTAAACATCACGCCGTTCGCAACATATTCGCACTCGTATCAGATTCCATTTGAATCGATGTATCAAGAGCCTGTCTACGACTCAATTGATATCGTGGGCGCTTTCGACGAAGACGGTAATGCGATACCTGATGGCATCCCGGACAATGGCTGGGGCAGTGTCGCTTATTACAAACCTGTCAGGACGGGACAGAAAAATAGTGACAACTTAAACTTGGGCTTATCCGCAACAGTTTCTTTCCCTCTTGATGGCGGGATCCAAGAGCGTTGTAAGGCTGCTATGAGCACTCAAAATAAGATCCAACAACAGATTCTTGCCAACAAAGCTCTGGACTTCACCTTGGCGAGACTGCGCCATTGTGGCGAATTGAGCCAGAGCGGCATTCGTTTTGCATCTAATTCACCGTATTACCAAGTGTGCTCTGACGTGATTGCTGCACCGAAGCGGGTCAGCATTGCACCTCATCGTCACGAGGTGACCATTACCCCATCAAATCTCGGGCTTGACGAATCAGTTGATTCCTTGAGCGCTGAGCCATAACCCGCTCACGTTGAGAGCGAGGGACAACCTTCTTCCCAAGTGCATTTTTAATTTTGGCGATGATCTTCTTGATCATCGGTTTAATTAGTTTTAATAAAAAATTAGCTATTGGTTTGGCTAATAATGCCGATACCGTTGCAATAGTTGCAATTGTTGCTGTCGTTGTTGCAGCCTCTAAGGGAGGTAGATACTTCACAGCAGCCTCGCCTAATGGATTCTCAGGCTCAACAATTGTTATACATTTACCTCTAACAAGTATTTGCTTCTTGCCGCATAATGGCTTAGACGATGTAACTTTTTCTGTCTGTGCAGTCGCAACAGATTGATCAGGGATGCGAGGAAGCGATGGCGTAGATATAACAGGTTCAGCTTTTTCAGCAGGTTCAGCTTCACCTCCAACTTTTGGCACACTTGTCACTGGATTCGCAACACTTACCTCTTGGGTATAATCCATTGAATTAAATGTTGGCATCCCTGCGTCACAGAAGATTGCCACTCGTGACGGGTCGTTCTCGGTAAGAGCAGGCGACAACTCGGAGTCAATATGAGCTTCAACGCAGCCAGGCATATCAATGACAGGCAATTGCATGCTTACACCCTCAGGTAACAAGGGCGCAGGGTTTGGCAAATTGATCGGGATGTCTCTTATCTGTATATCGTGAACGATACTGGAATTAATTCCAATATCTTCTATCGGCACTATTTGAAGATCGGCAGACCAGTCTTAGCTGTACCGCCAGTAGGTATCATCTTTTTCTGAGAATCCAAGATACTACTCTTCATGGTTTCCATGTCTTTGGTCAAATATTTATACTCCTCTACAAGCCTTTCCTCGACCAGAAGTGAGACGTCAGACTTAAATAAATTTAACTTTGACTGGATAGTTTTATAGGCACCGAAAAAGACAATGTTAAGCGCTACCAGATTGGAGGCGACTAAAACTTTAAACAACAGATTCATATATTTCATTTAAGTTGGTTGCACTGGCCAAGATGTAGCTACGCCAGGGTTTGCGACTGTTTCCATGACAGGTTGACCAGCTACTGGGTTAGTAACTGTTTCCATAACAGGATCACCAGCTACTGGATTAGTAACTGTTGCGCCTTCTGAATTAGTAATAGTGGCAGGTTCAACTACACCCTTACCGTCAGAATCAAGTTGTTGACGTGTGATCGTGTCGGCTTCTACAACGCCAGCACCTTCGCTATCAGTCTTTTGACGTGTAATAGTTGCAGCGCCAAACAACAACTCCTTTAGAGCTGGAACATCGTTAGCAGCACTAATTTCGGCTTGACGTGTATTGCATGCTGAACGAACAGCGGCACGATATGTAAGCCAGGTAGACGCTACTGCTTGCCCTAGTTCTGCAGCGCGTGTTACGCGCCAGTCAGAAGGCGTTAGGAGTGAGTCAGTAATTTGATTTTGTGTAGCTTTCCACTGTGTCTTCAAGCCAGTAGTCTTGACTTCTACGCCATCAACAGTTTCAGTCTTGTCGTTGAGTTGCTTGGGATTATCAACACCCCAATAGAAACGCTGGTCATAAGATGGAGCATCAGCTACTTCCGTAATACCAAGAGCATTACGTTCTTCAAGTGAAGACAAGCGCAGCCAATTTGCTGGATATTGAATATCAGCATGTGTAAATGCCCGGTCGTAAGAAAGGGGCTTATCGTTTAGTTTAAGCATGATTAATTAGGATGCGCGTGAATTTTTGAAGGGGTTAGAGGCAAAAGCTATATATATGTACTCTTGTCCTGAGTTATTCCAGTTACCGTTACTGTTACGTATTTTAAACCCATTAGAAAGAAAGTCTAAGTCATAACCAGTACCTGTACCGCCAGCGTCGTTTGCCCACAGGTACTCAAAATCGTTTGTGTTGTAAGGGTTTCTTGCACTATCGTGCATTGCCCAATAATGCGCCCCATCAATACCTTTGAGTAGCAAAAATTCGACCCTGAAGCCGGTGGAGACAAAGGGTCCGTCAGCAGATCCATTGCCTGTGTACGAACCCATTGCGCTATACCCTTCGACAGGTGCGAAGCAGTACATAATTGTGTCGCCTGCAGACCCAAAAGAGTTTGGTTCACCTTTAGTGCTTACTACAGAACTTGTCGGTTCAGTATTGTTCCAATACTCCGAACCTGTTGCCGCTGCGTTTGCCAGGTTTAAATATAGATATTTTGTAGCGCCTAGCGATCCGTGGTAAACACCCCAATGGCTTGTACCAGATGTCTTCTTCCAGATAATTAGCTCTGGCTTAGCGTTCAAACCATGGCCGACGCTTGAATTAGAAGTTGTATTTGTAAACTTAACAATCGAGAACCCAGCACTTGGGTTGGCCTGAATCCTTGATGATATTGATGGGACGCTGGTTGCTGGTGTTACGCCGGAGTCAACTAACATTTTACCGTCAA
>ERZ802827.1144-NODE-1144-length-13529-cov-9.60635_pt1 | contig 13529 bp, 14 predicted proteins | sample MGYA00345652_ERZ802827 | MGnify/ENA primary metagenome ERZ802827 (study PRJEB30503, sample SAMEA104212372) | marine metagenome | biome: Westerlies Biome; feature: [SRF] surface water layer (ENVO:00010504) within the epipelagic zone...; material: water... | reverse complement strand
CATAAAGTTCAGGTCGCTTTAGGGAATCCATTGATGGATGTCGCTCTAGTCGGAGGCCACGCGGGTGTAGGTGAATTTCTGAACAATGTGATTAGCTATGAAATTGACATAATCGAAATATCTAGCATTTCTCGAACTCTAGACGATGATGAAATGTGCCAGCTGATCGATAATGCCACATCAAAGCGTATTAAGGTCATAAATGAAATTGGGGTTGCATTTGCTCACTCAGAGGTTTCGGACGAAACAATTTTCTTAGAACGATTAAAAAGCCAATCTAAACGCTTTATCGAAGCGGGTTCTTGGAAGATCTTGCTAGAATCTGAAGGTTTAACCGAAAACATCGATAAAAAAGATTACAGATGGAATATTATTGACAAGATAATTAGTCCTCTAGAACTTACTCAGTTTATGGTTGAGGCTGATGACCAAGATGTAATGTCCAAATATATTGAAATTTACGGACCTGGCGTGAATATGATGGTTGATTATAGCAGATTATTAAAAATGGAAGATGCTCGAATTGGATATGGCCCCTCTCAATTTTTGTGGGGAAAAGTAGTGAAATATTGAATTACTTTTTAAATTTCATAATTGCCGTTCTAAGGTCGCTAGAGGTTCACTAATTCTATAATGCAAGCCCTACCATCTGTAATTTACACAAATTCTATGCTTGAAGTCAAAGGGCGTGTGACCGATGTGTGACCGAGGGTTACTTGGCACAACCAAAGGTGATGTTGCGCAGGGCCAAGTGATAAAGTGCACGGACCCATTCAATCCATTGCAGGGCATGCGTTGCCCAATGCGAGACGTCACCGTAATCGGATGGCTAGGACAAAATTAATTAATGACCTGCCAGCGAGACGACCTGTTCCAACCACGCCGCTGTTTTTGGCAGATGGGATTGACGGTCACGCACTTCTAGGATCAAGCGTGGATTTCCTTTGCCTTGATGAATGGCTTTGAAAATTCCGCCCCAAGGCAAAGACCCTTCGCCAGGATGCCAATGCCGGTCGGCCCAACCATCTGCATCTTGAAGGTGAACATGGCCCAAATCTGCACCGGCGGCCAAGATAAAATCCACCACTGGGGGCGCCGCGTTTTGTCCATGTGCCAAGGCCGCGTGGCCAGTGTCGACCGACAGGCGCATCACATCTGTACCCAACTCTTTGCAGAGCACGTGGCGTAAATTTGGATCAGCATCTTCAATGTTCTCCAGCATCAAAACACAACCGATTTCGCGAGCGCGTGCGGCAACGGGTTCAAGCACCAACATAGCGCTGTCCAACTTCTTCTGCAGCCCATCAGGATTGTTCTGCCGGTTAAGTGTGTCCCAATGTCCATAGGGGCTGTGCATCACCATATGAGTGCCGCCAATCCGTTCAACTTTGTCCAAGCAGGTCAGGTAGCGTTTTGCAATCAGGCCAGCGATCTCGCGATCCGGCATGCTTAGTGGCAGGCCCCAAAAGGGACCATGGACGCCATATGCGCCCTCGAACCCGTTCAAAAATGTGCGATACGCCTCTACCAACGCATCCTGCGGGTCTGTAGTTACATCTGTTGCCACGAAATCTCGAATTTCTAGCGGCCTATTGGTTTCAAATAGCCAATCTCTCAGGTTTTCTGCGTTTGAAAAGGTGAGCGCGGCCCCAATGTTAAAACTCATGATGAACTCCTGCATTTTAACACAGGATAACCAATTTAGGCATCAACTTTGTGACAAAGTCTGTACTGCAATCAGAACATTTCAATTTCTGTGTGGAAGAAGCGGCTGTAAACGAAATTTCATAAAAATTTAAAAAACTGACATGAGAGTGTTGCAAAGGCGCAGTTCTATATCGAGTAGGCACTCCATGGTGGGGACCTCGGCGAAGCCGCCGACAAGGCGATCGAGAGAATGACAAATCAATTCTCGCAGTAAGCCGCTAACAAGTTTTTTGGGTTCGGCCCTCTTGGGCCGGGTCGTCGCAAAAAGGAGAATATCAATGCGGAAGATCAAAGTATTTGCAGCGGCCTTGCCGCTCATCGGCGCACTGGCCCTGACGATCAGGCCAAGGGATCGGATCACTGGCCCGTATGGGTCACCTTCGTGACAGCCCTGTCAAAATAAAGAGCCTTGCCCACGGCCCTGTTAGAATAAACCGCCTTGTTGAGGCGAGTCTCGGTAATTAGCTATGCGGCTATGCCCAATCAAGTTTCATTCCATGATTTCAAAACCAGTCCAAGGATCATCCAGCTTGCAGTCATGCTGTATGTGAGATTTCCATTTTCACTGAGAAATGTAGAAGACCTGCTACATGAACGTGGAGTGAATGTAAGCTATGAATCTGTCAGATGCTGGTGGCATATGTTTGGCTCTCAGTTCGCAAGCGACTTTGATTGAATTTTAGGAAGAGATTCTACGTAAAAAAGGCATGTAGTTTGCCGGCCATATAGGAAGTAGGGGTGTTGGATTACTAGAGGCGTGTGGTATCGCCATTGGTTCAAGACACAGTCTTTGATCCCATCGCGCGAAATAATCAAAAATACTTTTAATCAAACCAATTTAATATCAGTACAACCTACTGTAAATAAATAATAATATATTGTCTCCACTACTGAAAATCTTCGTGTCGATGGTTCAAATCCGCCCCGGGCGCCACTTTTCAAAGCAATATCAATATCTTAATTTTTCGCGACTAACGCTATGCATGTGTATTTCAAAAACACACCAGACGCACACTTTTTTACGTACACTTTGGGCTCGATTGTAGGCTCAAACACCGTGTCTTAACTCTATTGCAAGAACACAGCCTTTGGTCTTTGGGTTTTTGCCTGATCAAAAACATACTTTGGTAGACTTGTCGGTGCCGCGGGCCATGCAGTGTTCCTAAATCTGAAAAGACGCAAAATTAAGTATTTACAAAACTAGTTTTATAGTTATATTTTGTAAAATGAATGAAAATATGGTACATGCACGTTCCTTTTCAGCCTTAGGCCATGACGCCCGGTTATCAATTTTCAGACTACTTGTGAAAGCAGGAGAGCATGGTTTGCGGATTAGCGATATTGGAGATCAACTAAATATTGCGCCTTCAACACTTGTTCACCACCTTTCTTCGTTAGTAAACGCCGGTCTCATTCTTCAAGAAAAGAAGGGGCGTGAAGTTCTGAATGGTGTAGATTATTTAGCTATGAACAACTTGATTGAGTTTTTGACATCTGAATGTTGTGTGGGTGTTACAGTGAAATCTACGAAAGAGATTAAATGATAAGTGCGAAAAATGCGTGTTGTTTTAATCAGCTAAAACCTTGGAGGTTTTGTTATGTCTGATGTCACTCATGAACCTTCTGAGTTTTGGATTGCAATACGCCAATTTTGTTGGGCGCAGAAAGTATGGCTCATCTCCATGCTATTGCTTGGCTTACTTTTTGTATTTGATCGCTCACAGTTTGTCCAAAGTGCGGTCTTTGTCGGTTCAGCGTTGCTTAGTACCGCACCATTCCTGATATTGTCGATTGCTGTCGCTGCATGGGCAGGTGCCACCGGTGCCGATAATCTAATAGCCAAGGCCTTCACTGGAACACCGCTATTGATGATCGGACTGGGTGCACTTGCCGGAGGAATTTCCCCTTTTTGCTCCTGCGGAGTTATCCCATTAATTGCGGCTCTATTGGCAATGGGTGTACCGATCTCGGCAGTTATGGCCTTTTGGCTTGCCTCGCCAATCATGGACCCCTCCATGTTTGTTCTAACTGCGGGTATGATTAGCTTCGAGTTCGCAGTGGCCAAAACGATTGCAGCCGTCGGACTTGGGGTCTTTGGCGGAACTATCGTGCATGTCTTAATGAAAAAAGCAGCCTTTTCTGATCCTCTACGCCAAGGGTTCGGAAATGGTGGCTGCGGCGGTTCGAAAATCCGTAAGCCGAAACCGGTCATATGGCTTTTTTGGAGCGAGCCCCAGCGCCGCGCAAATTTTGTGAATACGGCTTTGACGACGACCTTGTTTTTGACCAAGTGGCTAGCATTGGCCTTTATTATAGAAAGTTTAATGCTGGCTTGGGTGCCTGCTGAGACCGTTACATCGGTGATCGGAGGAGAGGGCTTCATACCGATCATCACAGCAACTTTGGTGGGCGTTCCGACCTATTTAAACGGCTATGCTGCGCTACCACTGGTTGGAGGGCTTATGGAGCAAGGCATGGCGTCAGGCGCGGCTATGGCATTTCTAGTTGCGGGAGGCGTCACCTCAATTCCAGCCGCAATGGCAGTCTGGGCGCTGGCTCGGCCTCAGGTCTTCGCTCTATACATCGCTTTGTCGCTTTCTGGCGCTTTCCTGGTGGGAGTATTATACCAGAATTGGAGCCAGTTGTGAGATACTGGCAAAAGTTCCTTTGAAAGGATGCCATTACTATCTGCGCCAATTTCAAGTTTTTTGTTATCGGCGCTAACGCAATTTTTCAGCACAATTCAGCATTTAATTAGCATACTTACAGCAAAGCTCGAATTTTTCTAAAATATTTGAAAATGTTTGCCACAATGAATAACCGGACGAGCAGAATACACATAGTTAAATACGAATTAAGTGAGACAAGGGAGAATTCAGCTAAGAGAACTTGAGCGAAAAAAATGCAATCGCCATATAAGCCCAACACAGTTCATCACTGGCTGGCTGGTAAGCGACTGGTTACGCAGAACATAAATGGCTTGGATGGTAAGGCTGGGAATGCTGCATACGTTCCAATCCATGGGCGTTTAGACAAGGTAACGGTCCTTCATGAGCAGGGGATCATATATCTTTTACATTTCGATCATAATTCTGTGGCAATCCATTATTAAAAAGAAACTCGTTCATCTAACGAGGGTTACGTAATGCAAAGAATCGTCTCTGCGCTCATTAGCGCTATTTTCGCCTTTAGTTTTTTTTCAACAGCGTCGGCGAAAGATTACAAGATAGCTGTGACTGATATTCAAGGAATGGATGCGTTGATCTCAGAGTGGGGTCCCTTTAAAGTAGCCCTTGAAAAAGCAACTGGGCATTCATTTGAATTTTTCCCAGTAACTAGCCAGACTGCTACCGCAGAAGCTTTGCGTTCAGAGAAGCTGGATTTCGCCATAACTGGCCCTGCGGAGTATGTCGCAATTAATAAGCTGACGAATGCGGAGGCGATGATTGGCCTTGCTAGGCCAGACTATTACTGTGGGATCGTTGTAAAAAACTCAGACGGTATAAACCGTGTGAATGACTTGAAAGGCAAGGCTGTATCGTTTGCAAATCCAGGCTCTACTTCAGGTCACTTTTGCCCAATGCAGGTTCTCATGGACCACGGGCTGGACCCAATGAAGGATATTAAGGTAGTACACACCAAAAAGAACTTACAGCACACTGGTTTGGTTCGCGGTGACACACAAGCTATCGGCGTTAAAATATCTTCATGGATTAAATATGACCGTAGTAAAGAAGCAAATGGAAACGGCGACTACAAAGTCTTGGCCCGCTCGGGCGACTTACCTTATGATGTGATCATGGGTGCGGGCCATCTGACGCAAACCGAGATAGACGAGGTTAAAGGTGCCATTGTTGCAAATGAAGCCCTGATGGTTGCTGGCATCCTGGCTGGATTGGATGACAAGGGCGAGTTAGCAAACGATAAGTACGAAGGTACGCGGCTACTGCCCGTAAACGACTCCGATTACGATATAGTTCGCGATATGTACATCACGGCAGGTCTTCCAGAATTCGGCATACAAGAGTGATTATCGAAGATACGAAGAGGACCGGGTATGCCAGTGCGCATACCCGAATCCTATTATGACTAAGGTTATCACAGTTGAAGACATTAAAATGAGTTACCAGGCGACGCCTGTATTGAATGGCGTCTCTTTTGGTATGGAGGAAGGCGAGTCTGTTTCTTTGATAGGATCTAATGGCGCAGGAAAATCAACTCTGATCCGATGCGTGCTTGGCCTCGAAAACATTTCTAATGGAACAATCAATCTATTCGGCAATGAACTTCAAAATATCAAAAGTCGTAAGTTGCGTTTGGTCCGATGCCGTGTGGGTGTTGTATTTCAAAGGCATAATCTAGTGCCACGTTTGTCAGTTCTGTCAAATGTTATTCATGGGGCTTTAGGTCGTAACACACAGTCAGTTGGAAGTTTTTTATCTGGCATCCGGCTGTGGTCACATACTACAGCTGATCACCTAATTAGAGAAAAAGCACTTGAGTGCCTTGAGCGTGTGAAGCTTTCTGAGATGGCGGATCGCCGAGCAGACCAGTTATCTGGAGGACAATCACAACGTGTGGCGATTGCGAGAGCTTTGATGCAAGATCCAGATCTTATAATCGCAGATGAACCAGCAGCTAGTTTAGATCCAATTGCCGGTGTAGAGGTAATGGAATTGTTCAAAAATTTGTGCCGGGAGTCTGGCGTTAGTCTATTGTATTCTACTCACAATATTTCTCATGCAGTTAATTATGCAGATCGACTGCTAGCGATGAAAGGCGGGAAGATTAGCCTGAATGACAACACGGCTAATTTGAACGTTGACAAATTGAGCGATGAATATGAGTAGCGTCTTACCCTCGCGTTTCGGCAACCGTCCTCTATCCGGCGTGCTTGCTTTAATATTTTTTGTTTTTGTTACTGCATGGTGCTTTGGTGGATCAGGTTTTTCAATTTCCCAACTAATTGGCTCATCAGAATATTTGATGCGTTTTTTAAATGAGGCCTTTCCACCTCTGCATGAGCACCGTCTTACATACGATCAGTTTTATAGATATTGGTTGGCGCTTATTGAAACCTTTCAAATGGCCTTTGTTGGTACATTATTGGGTATATTTGTGGGATTTATCTTAGCATTGTTTGCTTCTCGAGGTCTAATGACAGAAGCACGCAAGTATCATCTGATCCAATGGACCGTTAAAATGCTAATCTCCCTCTTTCGCACTGTACCAGATCTTGTATGGGCTATTATTTTTGTAATGGTGGTTGGATTAGGTGCCTTTGCCGGCACCCTAACAATAATGGTTGATACCATTGGCTTCTGCGGTCGTTTCTTCGCGGAGGAAATGGAAGACGTAGACCGTAAGCCGGCGGAAGCCTTGGTTGCAAGTGGTGCTAGACGCATTGATACGGTCTTTGCCGCTGTCGTGCCCGCCGCCACACCGGGTTTAATTACAACCTCACTTTTCGCTTTTGAAAAGGCAATCCGCTCGTCAGTTGTGTTAGGCTTAGTCGGGGCTGGCGGCATAGGTCTTGAACTTCAAAGTCTTATGAACTGGATGTCTTATGATCGCGCTATGGTTATAATTGGGCTGATATTTGTGCTAGTTCTGGCGGTAGAACAAGCAAGCTCTTACTTGCGATCATTGATCATAAAGAATGAAAAATAAGTTAAAAAACTGCAAATATTGCCGGGGGAAAAGGAAAATTGAAATTGCGGTCGGATACTGCTGATAAGCATTGGAACAAAATTTGGGGTGAAATAGCGGAAGGTTCGAAATGGTTAACACCCGAAGCGGATGTAAAGCGATGGGCTGAAGGGCTCTCGTATGGCGCGACCATTCTGGACCTCGGGGCTGGTGTAGGGCGGCATGCTCTTTCGCTGCAGGCCGCGGGTTTTGATCTAACCGCGCTCGACGCCGCTCCTGAGGGTTTGGACGAGATAGATAAAACGGGCACCGATGTAACGTGCCAACTGGGTCGTATGGATGATTTACCATTTGAAGATAATGCTTTCGACCATGTACTAAGTTGGAACGTGATCTACCACGGTGATGAGACGGTGCTTCTCAACACCATTCGCGAGGTACGTCGTGTATTAAAATTGGGCGGTACGTTCATGCTAACAATGTTATCAAAACGCCGCCTGAGTATCGATCGGGAAAGGTTAAAGGGCCCGCGAGAATTATCACGTAACACTTGGGTCTTTGATGATGAAAGGTCGGACAAACGTCATCCGCACTACTACTGCAGCGCAGCGGAAATGCTGGCACTTTTTCAGGGATTTGAGGTGAAATGGATGGAGGACCGAGAACATGACAAGCCCGGCTCTTGGCATTGGCACCTGATTTTAGAACGCACCGCATGATCCAAACATTTACAGGAGCGCAGGTCTATCTGCCGGGAGAAATCACAGAGACTACTGTCACAGTGGACCATGAAAAGATCGTCGAGATTGGCGGACCAGTCAAGGGCGCTGAAATAGATGGTCGCGAAAAGATACTTGCTCCTGCTTTAATCGACACCCATGGGGACGCCTTCGAACGGCAGATAATGCCACGGCCAGGGGTCTTTTTCCCCACTGCGACCGCATTGATCGATACAGACCGCCAGCTGGCATCGAATGGGATTGCTACAGCTTATCACGCAATTACCCTAGGCTGGGAACCAGGATTGCGTGACATTTCCCGCGGGCGGGCTCTTATACAAGCACTGCAGGACTTGGCACCACGGCTAACAGTGGAGAATAGAGTCCAACTCAGATGGGAAACTTTCGCTTTCGAAGCATTTGATTTAATCGAATGGGCCTTAAAGGCTTCATTTTTACCCTCCGTAGCTTTTAACGATCACACTTCGATGACAATGCGGGCATACGATGTACCTATTCAAGAACGTGCATTTGAGCTTTCACCAGACTTCTCCATTGCATCCCTTGATGATGATCGGATGAAAAAACGCATAGCATCAAAGGCACGTCGCGCGGGCCTAAGCGAAGAAGACTACATCGCGGTTCTGGGAAAAATATGGGATAGGCGCAGCGAAGTGCCTAATAAAATTGCAGCAGTTGCGAACCTGGCCCGAACCGCAGGGGCACCAATGCTGAGCCATGATGACACTCGCGCCCAGACGCGCGAATATTTCCGAGGCGTTGGTGCTTCCCTTGCAGAGTTTCCAATGGTGATGGAGGCAGCAGAAGCGGCACGAGCAGAAGGTGATCTAATCATTCTTGGAGCGCCAAACGCTGTACGCGGCGGTAGCCATATTGGATCCCTTGGGGCCGGCGATATGGTTGAGGCTGGCTTATGTGACGTTCTAGCTTCTGACTACTTTTATCCAGCAATGCTGGCAGCGGTTGCTCAGCTGGATCGAGAAAAGCGGGCTGATCGGCTTGCCCTATGGTCACTTGTCTCTAGTGGCCCTGCTCGCGCAATGAGATTAGATGATCGAGGTGATATCATTGTCGGCAAACGGGCAGATCTTGTGATGGTCGACTGGCCCAAAGGGCAAACACCCGCCATCCTAGGCACATGGGTAGCAGGTCGTTCATCCTATCGTGGAATGATGTCTAACGCATGAGGCTCAACCGGGACTACTTTCCAGCCATCGGTCTAGGAGTCACGCAGATCATGGGATATGGCACACTTATGTATGCTTATGCCGTGCTCTTACCGCACATGGCAAAAGACCTGGACTTGAGCCTGAGCCAGATTTTTGGTGTGCTTTCTGTGGGCCTTTTATTTGGAGGTCTTGTTTCGCCAGTTTCTGGGTACCTGACGGACTGCTTTGGCGGTCGCTGGGTGATGGTCGGTGGATCCGTCTTTGCCGGTCTGGCATTGGTGGCTATGAGCCAAGTCAATACGTGGCAGCAGCTTCTTATTACAATCCTAGTGACTGAGGGGGCGGGCATGTTTGTGCTGTATAACGTGGCGTTTGCATCGGTTGCGCGTCTTAATCTCTCAGTTTCCACTCAGCGCTCAATCTCAATCATTACTCTTTTTGGCGGTGTGGCCTCTACTATATTCTGGCCCTTGACCTTGGCCCTATTCAACAGCCATGGCTGGCAACTAACTTGGATGATACTTGGCGCAGCTTATCTGATAGTTTGTTTACCAATTCACGCACTCGTATTGAAAGGGCCGGAACGCGATAATGCGGCGGCAGGAAAAACGCTGACGCCCAACTGGCCCGAACTCCAGGGCGAAGCTCGCAAGCTTGGAATGCTCTGGATGGTGTTATCGTTCATTTTTTCCGGCTACCTGATGGGCGCGGTAATGACGCTATGGGTCACCAACGTACAGGATCTCGGTCATACCGCTGCGATGGCGGCACTAGCCGGCGCGGTGATCGGACCATTTAAGACAGTGGGCAGATTTTTTGAAATGCTGATCAATCAAAATATGCATCCGCTGAAGACATACCTTCTGGCGCTATCACTCCAATTCGGTGGCTTAGTTTTGCTTTTATCATTTGGGTTTAGTATAGTAGGTATCCTGATCGCCGCTGCGGTCTACGGCATGGGCGACGGGATAAAGACCATCGTGCGCGGCACACTTCCGCTTGCGCTCTTTGGTCATAAGGGCTTTGGGACAAGACTTGGCTGGATCGGATCCATTTCAATGGCGGTCAATGCGACCGCGCCATTTGTCTTTGCTTGGTTTACGCAAATGTACGGTGGATGGTGGAGTTTCGCCATCATGGCGCTGTGTGTCGCCGTTGCATTTCTAACTTACCTCAAGATCCATGACCCAACGAAAGGTATCACTCATGAACCCACTTAAGATCGGCGCATGCCTAGCGCCCTTTGAAATCCACAAGCATCGAGATTGGCTATTTGAGGCAAACCGTGACATAGAATTACAGGGTTTCAGCACCTACAAAGGCCTTACAGTTGAGCTGGAAGAGCGTATCGCATCTGCAAAGGAGGCCTTGAGAGGTTTTGAGGGTCGCCTTGGGATACATGGGCCATATGAGGGTCTGGATATTGATAACAAAGACCCGGAGGTTCGACCAGTCATCACCGCCCGCTATCTCAAAGCGCTGGAAGCGGCCGAGCGGGTAGGCGCGCGACAGATGGTGCTGCATTCGCCATTCAATCGTTGGCACGCATGGAACCGGCTCAATAAGCCGAACTATTGGGAGACCAAGCTGGCGCGTATCCATGATGTGATGATGCCAGTTGTCAAAGCGGCGGAGGCGGCAGGGATCACGCTGGTGATCGAGAATATTCTGGATGTCGACCCGGCCAGTCGTCGCGCCATGGTCGACAGCTTTGACACCGACGCTATTGCGCTCTCCATAGACACGGGCCATGCGCATCTCGCACGACGTATGTCAGGTGCGCCACCCGTGGACTATTTCGTACGCGATGCAGGTGATCAATTGCGTCATGTGCATTTGCAAGACCTCGACGGCCACGCCGACCGGCATTGGGCACCGGGCGAAGGCGAGATCCATTGGCAGGAAGTCTTTCGTGCTTTATCCGAATGCACGTATGACCCGCACTTGGTGCTCGAATTGCGTCGCAAAGTAGACATCCCTGAGGGCTACAAATACCTGAAAAGCCTGGAATTAGTAGAATGAAGATAATCGATAATATCGAGGCACTTGAAGACTTATGACAAGCCGTTGTCTTCACCTTTAAATAAAATACAAAATTTCATAACTCCAAATTATAGGGCGTGGATTGGTTTCTCACGTTTTTTGGTTTTAACCAAAGTGGGCCCGGAAGGCACAGATGCCAGTCCACGCGGTGACACCAGGCCAGTCGCAGAAATCAAAGATTAAAGAGCGCTTCTTTTACCGGATTGGCGCGGCAACAACCGCCTAGACTCTCTTCGAAACATCGTGCGCGATGGCAGAGTGAGCCTGATGTTCATGGTATCTGACGATGGCGTCATATGCAGCTCGAACAATTATATGGTCAAGGCAGGTTCGATCTAGGCCAGGTCAGCACGCGCCACCGTCGGCAGATCGAGAAAGCCGCCAAGCCGGTAGACCTCGCGCCGCAGAAAGCCGAGAAGCTCGAACTTGTCGGTGAATTCACTGAGCTGTGTCCAATCAAGCGCTTCGCCGATATGCGCGGCAAGCTGGGTGTTCATCCGCCGCGTGATTTCATGCAGCAGCAACCCCTCGCGCACCAGCTCCCCGAGCTGACTGCCAAGATGGAATTTCCAGCTGTTCTGCCCCTCGAAGAAGACCGGCAGCACGGTGGCCTGACAGCGCTGGATCAGCGAGCCGCAGAACAGCTTCCATTCGGCGTCGATCGCGCGGTCGAATACATAGCGCGCGGTGGCCACCCGGCCGGCCGGAAAGATGATGATGGCGCCGCCATCCTGCACATGCGCCAGCGCTTCCTTGCGCACAACGATGTTCTCGCGCACCGCGGATGAGGCACCGTCAAAGGTGATCGGCAGCAGGTAGGGATCGATTTCCGGCACATTCCTGAAGGTGGCATGCGCCATGAATTTGAAGTCCTGGCGGACCAATGAGGCGAGGTAGCAAAGGCCGAGCCCGTCGAGAACGCCAAACGGATGGTTCGAGACGATGACAAGCGGGCCTTCCTTCGGGATGCCGTCACAATCCCCGCTTTTCAGCGTCAGCCTGATCCCCAACCGTTCAATGGCTTCCGCCCAGATATTATCGGTGGCACGGCTTTCCTGGCGATAGGTCTGATACAGCCTGTCGAGCTTGGGCTGTCCCGACACATGTTCGATAAGCTTGATCAGACGGCGCCGCAACGGACTATCTGTCTCGGTGGCATAGGTGATCATGTTCTGGCCTGTCATGATGATTATCTTCCCAATGGCCGGACTTTGCGTGAGTTGCGGAGCCCGAGCTCCCAGGGAGGAGTCAGCGTCGGGGCGGTCGATCCCGTCATCCGCGGTGCGAGGCTTTCACAGGCCGTCTTGAGCTGCGCTATGGCATCACCGGAATTTGAGGCGAGGCTGTCTGCCGGGATCGCATCACCAATGGTGATGCCGAAACTGAACCTGTCCTTGTTGAGTGTCTCGTGAAACAGGGTGATGTCGCGAAGTGTCGGGTGGAGCAGGTCGAGAAGATAGAACAGCGCCGAGTTGCGCGCCGCGATGTGGACCGGGACAACCGGAAGGTGGAATCGTCTTGCAAGCATCGCCGCCGAGGCCATCCAGGGGCGTTCATGAAGCTTGAAGCCGCGTCGCTTGGCCAATCTGCCGGACGGGAAGATGATCCCGACACGTTCTGCCGCTACCGCCTTCCTGACGAATTCCATGACCTCGCGCATGCTCTGATGCGACCGTTTTTCGGGGCGCCATTCAATCGGGGCGATCTTGCTATCAAGCTGCGGAAAGACCCTCAGAACATCCCGGTTGGCAAAAAAATACATATCCGGGCGCACCTGCGCGAGGGCCTCGTGAAGGATGATTCCGTCAGCGATACCGGTGGGGTGGTTGCACACGATGAGGCACGGCCCGCTGGCGGGAAGTTTGCGCAGATTATGTGTATGGACATGCTGTGCAAGCTGCCGGCCCATGACCGAGAAAATCTCCTCGCCATCAAGCGGTCTCAGCCGTTCGAGTGTGGCCAGCGTCCGGTCATAACTGAGCAGCGGACGCAGGATCGACCGCGCCATTGCCAGGCCGGGGCTGCGGCTGAAGAACCAGGGCGCACGTTCCTCGATCAGGCTGCGTAGGATGGTCTGTGAATGCAACTCCATGCAGACAGGATTAATCCAGTATTCCTACATTTATATGACAATCCTGCCTGGCAATTCTGTCACGCTATCCTGCGATGCGGTTCTCGCGTCGAAGCCGGTCATTCTCTTGGGTGAGGCCCAAATCTTCCT
>ERZ802827.1143-NODE-1143-length-13529-cov-11.3873_pt1 | contig 13529 bp, 16 predicted proteins | sample MGYA00345652_ERZ802827 | MGnify/ENA primary metagenome ERZ802827 (study PRJEB30503, sample SAMEA104212372) | marine metagenome | biome: Westerlies Biome; feature: [SRF] surface water layer (ENVO:00010504) within the epipelagic zone...; material: water... | reverse complement strand
GGTTCGGTTGTTGTATTTTGGCATGAGGTGATTGCTATGCATGCCAGCATAATAAGTACTATGTTTTTCATGATTGTTAAAATTTTAATTTCCATAAAGAAAGTAAAAAAATCAAAACGCTCGTGCAGCATTCATGATTTAACAATACTTGAATAAACGTGAGATCTAACAGGAATGCACTATAAAACTAACCTCCGTGCGGGGAAACCGACTTATACAAACAACAAGCGGGCAAAGCATTGTAAGCTTCCTCAGTGGCAACGATGCTATCAGCCTCATGTCCCACCGCTGCTATATTTTTAGCTATATTTTTAGTGTTGGTTTTCTTAGCATTATAGATGAGAGTTAGCTGTTGGGTTTCAGCTGTCCAATTGGCATACTTAACTCCTTTAGTACTCAGAGCCGCTTTTTCAATACGCTTCTTGCACATGCCACAGTTACCGCGGACATCTATACTTTCTTTTTGTGTTTGCGCTACTGTAGCAGTAGCAAAAAACAACATGATTAATAATTTAATTTTCATATCACAAATTTAAAGATTAAAACGAAATCCAGCGTAAAGCATCCTGCCAAAGACAGGGGCGTATAGCTGACTGCTATCAAAAGCTGCACCAAACGGATCGTCAGAAGACAAAACAGCATCTGTCTGTTTGACATCAAGTATGTTTTCAGCACCCGCGTATACAGAAAGTTGATTTGAGAATTGACGTGTTAATTGCATGCTTAGCAGAGAAAATCCTGCTGTAAGATCTGAGGGTGTAGTAAAAGATGCTACCCGTCGTTGCCTGCCCACACGGTGAAGTGTTGCATCAGCACGCCATTGCTTTCCGTCCGCTAAAACAGATCCATATCCCACAAAAGCAAACCAACGATGCTCAGCTTGCAACGGAACCTGCTTAAGTCCCGATTTATAATCCGTTTTGATGTCAAACGTTTTGTAGGCAAAACGAAGGTCTACACGGTCATTCAAAGAGGTATTCACCGTAAGCTGCATACTTTGGGCGTGGCTTTTGCCATCTAGGTTATAAAAAGAAATCGCACCCGGCGTTTCCCAATCCACCACTACCCTATTGGTGAACTGCGTTCGATAAACATCCAAAATAAAATCAAAAGGCCTATTCATAAACGTGGCTTTCTGAATCCAACTCAGTCCGTAATTCCAAGCGCGCTCCGGCAGCAAGCCGTACATGGGTTCGGTTGGCTGTGCTAAGAATAATTTCCGCTGACTGCCTAAAAACTTTTGGTTTTCAGCAAATATGCTAGCCACACGCCTTCCCTCACCCACCGACAAACGTAAAATAGATTTGTTGTCAAAGAAAGCATGGCGCAAGTGAACACGAGGCGTAACAAAAGTGCCCATTAGATTGTGATGATCAACTCTTGCGCCAATGATCGCATTGAACCCCTCTATGCCATCATAATTGTATTCAAAAAAAGCGCCTAGATTGGTTTCGTTTCTTTTGATCTGTGTGGTTAAAATGGTTTCATCATAAACATCTATCATATGCTGCAATCCTGCCTTAAATTTATGAAGTGTGTTCCCTAAAATAGATTGATAAACCAAATGATGAAAATAACTGGTATAGCTAACGTTATAGTTTTTATTGCCAAAATAAGCCGATTGCTTGTGGCGGCTAATAGCGGATTGAAAACCAATACTTCGGTACGGGATTTCAGGGTCTACATAGCCTGTTTTTAGGTTAAACTCCCATGTATTGGTATCTAGCTCACCACCCCAATACTGACCTTTAAATTTATGCAAGGCTGGCACATAAGACAGTTCACCAATTTGCTTGGTGTCTGTTAATACCTTAAAGCTGGCAAAACCAACCCATCCCTTTTCAGCATCTATGTATTGCAAACGACTCAGTACATTGAGTTGCTCTGAAAGTGGTACATCCAAAAAGCCGTCGTCGTTCATATCGGTAAGCTGCGAGCGTTTATTGGCATGTACAAAAAGGGAAGTTGCCCATTTAGAAGACAAATCGTATTTGCCTTGTAGGTTTAGTTCCGTTCTGCCATTTGCAGAACGAAAACCGTTAATAAATAGAGGTGGCGCTGTTAAAGGTTTCATGAGTTCGGCGTTAATCTGACCTGATATGCTTTCATAACCACTACTTACCGCGCCCGCTCCTTTTGTGATTTGAATGCTCTCTACCCAAGTACCGGGCGTAAAGCTTAGTCCAAAAGTTTGATTGCTACCCCTAAGGTTTGGAATGTTCTCTTGGGTAAATAAAATATATGGACTTGTAAGTCCCAACATTTGAATTTGCTTGGTGCCTGTCAAAGCATCGGCAAAATTGACATCAATAGAGGGATTGGTCTCAAAACTTTCGGATAGATTGCAACAGGCCGCTTTGAGCAATTCAGCACTTCCAATGGTGCTCACATTTCGAGGTGTGAAAACAGCACGTTGCAGTGCTTTTCTGCGTTGTGAAACCGTTACCTCTTTTAAAGCAGCGGCATCATCTGGAATCAAAATTACTTCTATGAGCTTGTCAAAACCGGAAGTTAATTTAATGGTCTTAAAGCCCAAGTAGGAAATTACTAAAACCGTATTTTCTGGGTTGTGGACTAAAGTAAAGTAGCCATCGTTGTTACTCACGATACCAGAAGTTGAATTCTCCCAATACACGCTAGCACCAGCCAATGGGGATTGCATGTTATTTTCTTGGCTATAAACATAACCTGAAACCTGATACTGCGCATGGGCCGCGCCTAAAAAAAACAAAAAAATGGGTACTAAAAAAGATTTAAACATGATATTTAATTTAATGAAATAAACAATTCAAAAGCCTTGTTTGCGGCATCAAATCAAATATTGCGCATAAAATACATGTAAGTCTCGCTTGGCGCGTTTGGGTGGTGGTCTGGTGATAGGTTGCTGCAAACGATCTTTTAAAACAACAGCAACTGCTGCTACTTCGGAAACAACAGCAACACATGAAGGGAAAACAATTGAAATACTGTTGTCGTTTAAAACCGTGTCATTTAATTTGGTGTCAAATGAAGACAGTTCACAACAAATGTCCGAAACAACTGGTCCAGGGTGGTCTTTTTTCTTACAACAAGTGGAAATTTCCTTGTTTATGGCAGCTGCGACAAATGTATTGTGGCAAAAATGTAGCATAAAGCTACTTTCCGTAGAAAGAAACAGGGTGAAAAAAGCCAGTAAAAGGGCAATGCGAGCTTTCATAAGTTGTTGTAAATCAGGACAAAGTTAAGGATTTAATCGTTTGGCCGTTAAGTACATCAAGTGTTCTATCACGGACTTGCTCAAAAACCCCCTTAATCTCACAAGACTCCTCTTCACACTCGTCGCATTTACGGTAATAGTTGAGTGAAACGCAGGGCAGCATGGCTATGGGACCATCAATTATACGCATGACTTCCGTTAGGCTAATATCCTCAGCAGTACGCAGCAATCTGAACCCACCATCTTTGCCTCGCTTGCTTTCTAATATGCGGTTGTTTCGCAATTCACGTAAAATAATTTCCAAAAATTTACGAGGTATTTGTTGCTCACGCGCAATATCCGCTGTCAAAATGGCCCTATCTTCTTCTTCCTTACCCGCAATATAAACCAGTGCCTTGATGGCATATTTGCATTTGTTTGAAATCATACGGCAAATGTACTAAAATTAATAATCTATTAATCCTATCTATTTGATAGTATTTATTATATTTGCAGTCCAATCTTAAAAAGCATGCTAGTAGAACAACTATTTATATCAGGAAAAAAGAGAACGGTATCAAAATCAAATGAACGTTGGTCTCGATCGTTCTTAAAGTCTGTTAGCTGGCGTATTATTGGTACGCTAGACACCATTATTATAAGCTATGTCATCACGGGTGAGATTTCTTTTGCACTTTCAATTGGTGGGATTGAATTGGTAACAAAAATGATGCTGTATGTAGTCCATGAACGCCTGTGGAATAAAGTAAATTGGGGGAAAAAGTGAGTTTAGAAAAAGTAAAAGCGCTTAACGCGCATCTAAAAGCGACAACAAATATGGAGGAGCTATTTTCATTCCTAATTCAACAACAGTTGGGAAAAATGGTGTTCTCTACTTCATTGGGCCAAGAGGATCAAGTATTGACGCACCATATTGGCATCAACAAATTTCCAATCACGGTTTTTACACTAGACACAGGGCGTTTGTTTCAGGAAACTTATGATGTACTCGCCGCAACCCAACAAGAATTTAAACTACCCATTGAGGTTTACACTCCAGATCATCAAGCCGTTGCCAATCTAGTGACCAAAAAAGGACCTAACAGCTTTTACGATTCGGTTGATAACCGAAAAGAATGTTGCGCTGTTCGCAAAATAGAACCGCTAAAACGTGCTTTAAAAGGCAACGATGTTTGGATTACGGGGTTACGGCAAGGGCAATCTCAAAACAGAGCTGAATTGGCATTTTTTGAGTACGATACAGCTTTTGACATCATCAAATTCAATCCCTTGCTGCACTGGTCTTTAGACGACGTAAAAACGTATTTAAACCTATACAAGGTTCCACAAAATAGCCTTCACAAAAAAGGCTTTGTCAGCATTGGATGCGCACCTTGCACTAGAGCTATCGCTCCAGGTGAAGACATACGCGCAGGAAGATGGTGGTGGGAAACCAGTAAAAAAGAATGTGGACTGCATATAACTAAATCATGAGTATATTAAAACAATTAGAGGAGGAATCCATTTATATCATCAGAGAAGTAGCTGGGCAATTTGACAACCCCTGCCTACTGTTCTCTGGCGGAAAAGATTCCATCACCCTATTACATTTGGCACAAAAGGCGTTTGCACCGGCAACTATTCCATTTCCATTGGTTCACATAGATACGGGTCACAATTTCCCTGAAACCATTGAACTGCGTGACAAACTCGTGGCAACGCACGGACTACGTCTAATCGTTGGGAGCGTTCAAAACGATATTGACGCTGGAAACGTGATTGAAGAAAAAGGGAGGCATGCAAGCAGAAACAGTTTACAAACCACTACCCTGCTCAACACCATTGAAGAAAATAAATTTGATGCCTGTATGGGAGGCGCACGCCGTGACGAAGAAAAGGCTCGTGCCAAAGAGCGTGTTTTTTCGGTTCGAGATGACTTTGGCCAATGGAACGAAAAGTTGCAACGGCCAGAACTATTTGACATGCTAAACGGCATGATCCACAACGGAGAAAATGTGCGAGTTTTTCCAATAAGTAATTGGACAGAGTTAGACGTTTGGCATTACATACGTCAAGAAAAATTAGAAATTCCGGCTATCTATTATGCCCATGAACGTGAAGTGTTTAAACGAGATAATCAATGGATGCCGGTATCGGACTATGTACAGGTGGCCGACAAGGATGAGCGCAGACATACTTCGGTGCGTTTTCGAACGGTTGGCGATATGAGTTGCACAGCTGCTGTTTTGTCAGAAGCAACCGAATTAGACACTATTATAGATGAAATTGGAGATTCCAATTTTTCAGAGCGAGGCGCACGCATGGACGACAAACGCTCGGAAGCAGCCATGGAAGAACGAAAAAAAGTAGGGTATTTTTAAGATGGAATTAATCAAAATAGCAACCGCAGGAAGTGTTGACGACGGCAAAAGCACCTTAATTGGTAGATTGCTGTACGAGACTGGCGCATTGAAGTCAGATCAAATCCAACACATAGAAGAAAAGAGTGCAGCGCGCGGATTTGGGTATTTAGACCTCTCGCTAGCAACAGACGGACTGCTCACCGAACGTGAGCAAGGCATCACCATTGATGTATCGCATATATTTTTCTCTACACCTAAAAGACGATTTATCATCGCTGATTCGCCTGGGCATGTAGAATATACCCGAAACATGGTTACGGGAAGCTCAACAGCACAAGCCAGTATCATTTTACTTGATGCGCGCAAAGGGGTAATTGAACAAACCAAAAGACACTTTTTTGTTACCCAACTTCTTGGGATTAAGCATATCATCTTTGCCATAAACAAAATGGATTTGGTCAATTATAAACAAGAAGTATTTGAGGACATTAAAACAACACTTAACAACCTGGTCGACAAACACGGAAATAAAGATGTCAGTTATCACTACATCCCCCTTTCGGCACTGTACAATGAAAACATTGTGAGCCGTTCAGAAAAACTAGATTGGCACAAAGGAGAGGCCTTACTCGATTTGATGGAAGCAATTCCGGTGGAAAGCAACAAAGCGAATGACGGTGTATTCCAAATTCAATATGTTATTCGTCCAAAAACGGAAGCCTTTCACGACTATCGTGGTTTTGCAGGAAATGTCCGATCGGGAGTGTTTAGCGTTGGAGATGCCATTAGCATCCATCCATCAGGGAGAAAAAGCATCATCAAAAAAATTGAGAAATACGGAACAGCTGTTGACCGTGTATCGGCTGGAGAAAATGCCACGCTGCTATTGGTTGATGAAATCGATGCCTCAAGAGGCGATAGCATCCTAAACGAACAAGCCAACGTCAATCGAGGAAAAAGTATTAGCGCAACTTTTTGCTGGATGCAAGACACGCCCTTATCAACCGGGAACAAGTATTGGCTTCAACAAGGCGTGCAACGCAGCTTGGTGAAAGTGCAAAGTGTTCGTTCCAAAATTGACTTGGAAGCTTTGGCGCAAAGCCAAACCAACCAATTAGGCCTTAACGATATTGGAAAAGGTGTTTTGGCATTGGCACAACCGCTTTCGACCAAGCCGTATAAAGAAAATCCAGCCTTGGGATCATTTATACTCATTGACCCTCAAACCTTTAACACCGCTGGTGTTGGATTTATCGAAACCGCATGAAAAGTTTTAGAACCGAAGTTGAAAATCCAGTAGTTGAATACGATATACTGGAGCTGGAACGCAAAATATTTGAATTTAAAGCGGGAAAACTTGACGAAGAAAGATTCCGAAGCCTGCGGCTTGCAAGAGGCGTTTACGGACAACGGCAACAGGGCGTACAAATGGTGCGCATCAAAATTCCCTATGGGAAATGTAGCGCCAAACAATTGCGCAGAATTGCAGAAGTATCAGACGAATACTCCAACGGAAACCTACATATTACAACCCGTCAAGACATTCAAATTCATTATGTTTCCCTAGATAGAACTCCGGAACTATGGGCGGAACTAGAACAAGACGATATAACCATGCGTGAGGCCTGTGGGAATACCATCAGGAACGTTACCGCATCTGCGATGGCTGGAGCAGATCCGGACGAACCGTTTGACGTGACGCCATACGCACACGCCTTTTTTGAATACTTCTTGCGAAACCCCATTTGCCAGGACATGGGGCGGAAAATCAAAATTGCCTTTTCTAGCTCAGCTAAAGATGATGCTATCACCTTTACCCACGATATTGGTTTTATCCCTGTTGTAAAAGACGGTAAGCGTGGATTTAAAATGCTGGTAGGAGGCGGTATTGGGGCACAGCCAAGGGTAGCCGATGTGCTCAAAGCATTTATTTCCGCTGAAGAATTTATTCCATTTAGTAAGGCTGTCGTGCGTGTTTTTGACCAGTATGGCGAGCGGAATCGCAGAAACAAGGCACGCATGAAATTCTTGATTAAAGAACAAGGCTTTGAAACTTTTCAGCAACGTGTCGCTAAGGTCTATAAATCGATCGCTCCCAAAGAAATAGCAATTGTAGACAAGCAGGTTATTCTCAAAGAAACCAGTCTCTTCAAGACAAACAACTCCGTAGACGAAGGCTACGGCAGATGGAAATCAAGCAATGTGACTACGCAAAAGCAAGATGGTTTGGTCGCTGTTGGTATCGCTATTGACCGAGGCGATATCGCTTCCGACAAAGCACGTGCATTGGCCGAAGTTGTTGACGCATTTTGTGGCGAAGATTTTCGCTTTACGATAGGGCAAAGCATTTTGTTGAGAGGTATTAAAGAACAAAACCTACCGGCATTGTATCAAGCCTTACAACAACTGGACTTGGCAAAGGCTGGATATCATAACATCAATGACATTGTGGCCTGTCCAGGAACAGATACGTGTAATCTGGGTATTGCAAGCAGTATGGGCTTGGCAGCAGCACTCCAAAGTATTATAGAGAATGAATATCCCGAAGTCATTGAAAAACACAACCTCAACATCAAAATCAGTGGTTGTATGAATGCCTGTGGGCAACACGCCATTGCCGATATTGGTTTTCAAGGGATGACCGTAAAGTCAAACGGGAACATTGCGCCGGCTACGTAAGTACTGCTTGGTGGTGGCGTATTGGGCAATGGCGCTGGGCGCTATGCTGACAAGGTTTTAAAAGTTCCTGCCAAACGTACTACTGCTGTATTGCGCTGGTTATTGGAAGACTTCGAAGCAAATGCAGAAAAAACCGAATCCTTTTTGGTGTATTATCTCAGAAAAGAAGCAGCCTATTTCTACCAAAACCTAAAAGGATATGCGGACATAACAAACCTCACTGAACAGGATTTTGTGGATTGGGGCAATACAGAAGTGTATGAAAAGGCTATTGGCGTAGGGGAATGTGCAGGGGTGACTATTGATTTGGTGCAGACCTTACTTTATGATGCCGAAGAACAACTCGGAAAAGGAAAGGATGCCTTAGCAACTGGTGCATGGGCGAACAGCATTTACTTTAGCTATGCGGGCAGAATTCGCGCCGCCAAAGCACTGCTTACCACACGGGCGGCTAAAATAAATTCACATCACTCCATCATCGATGCGTTTGAAACTCACTTTCCAACCTATCAAAGTCTGGATGCTGAACCATTTGGCAAGGTAACACGACTGCTAAGCAGTACCTCACCTAGCGAGGCTTTTGCAAAGAAATACTATGCCGAAGCTGCTCATGTACTAGATTGGATTAAAAAATATAGGGATGCACAAAAAAACTAAAGGAAGTCTTACCATAGTTGGTGCGGGACCCGGAGATCCAGAATTGATAACCTTAAAGGGAATAAAGGCCATTAAACAGGCAGATGTGATTTTATATGATGCCTTGGTGAACACCGAAATACTGGCGCACAACACCCAAGGGAAACATTTTTTTGTAGGCAAACGAAAAGGAGCACATGCTTTTAGGCAAATCGAAATAAACAAAATGCTTGTCAACTTTGTAAAGGATGGTAAGCAGGTAGTTCGCCTCAAGGGCGGTGATGTATCGGTATTTGCCCGAGCTGCAGAAGAAATCGATTATGCCACACGACACAATATTGAGGCGACATTGATTCCCGGTATTTCTTCTTTTACAGGTATAGCTGCTGCCCACCGCATACCCCTCACAAGGCGTTGCCAATACGAAAGCATTTGGGTAACTACGGGCTACACTTGCGATGGAAAACCCTCTGACGACATACGGCATGCAGCAAGATCTTCGGCCACGGTTGTTATCCTAATGGGCATGACACACCTTGAGGAAATCATGGGCATTTTCGGCAAATATAAACCTGCAAACTATCCTGTGGGCATTGTTCAAAACGGCACATTAGAAAATGAAAAATGGGTTACCGGAACGCTAGAAACCATTACTGACATTGTGAAGAAAGAAGGCATAAGCAATCCCGCCACGGTATTTGTAGGTCCAGCAGTTACAGACAAAACAGCCGTGTGGAAGCATCAACAAGCGTTTGAATTGGCATGAACACCCTCTACCCCATTTTTTTAAAAACAGAGCAACTTGAAGTACTCATTGTAGGCGGTGGGTATGTGGCACTAGAAAAACTACAGTTCCTGTTTAAGTCGTCTCCCCAGGCACGCGTGACTCTGGTAAGCCCTATGCTAAGAACAGAGACAAAAAAATTTATTCAGGACAAAAATATTCGGGTGATAAACAGCCGTTTTCGTTTGCGTTTTTTAAAGAATAAGAATCTTGTTATTGCAACCACAGACAACCCAAAGGTTAACGAACGCGTGTATAGCCTTTGTCGTAAAAAGCACATATTGGTCAACGTGGCAGACAATCCGCCGCTGTGTGATTTTTATATGGGCGGCATCGTAACCAAAGGAAATCTAAAAATTGCCATTTCCACAAACGGAAAATCCCCTACTTTAGCAAAACGTTTACGACAGTGGTTAGAAGCCTTTTTACCAGAAGAAACCGATACGCTACTCGATAAACTTTATGTCTATCGCAACAGATTAAAAGGAGATTTTGAGCAAAAAGTTTTAGCAATGAATAAATTAACAGAGAAACTACTAGAGCAAGATGATTAAAACAGACATTATTATTATTGGTGCGGGACCTGTTGGGCTTTTTGCCGTATTTGAAGCTGGTCTTATGAAGCTGCGTTGTCATTTAATAGATGCCATCCCACAGCCGGGTGGGCAGTTGTCTGAGATTTATCCCAAAAAACCCATTTACGATATTCCGGGGTACCCTACGGTATTGGCAGGTGAATTGGTAGACAAACTCATGGAGCAAGCCGCACCTTTTAAACCCGGGTTTACACTCGGTGAACGTGCAAATAGCATCGAAAAACAGGCAGACGGCTCATTTGTTGTGACCACAAGCAAAGGCACGCAGCACCATGCGCCCGTAGTGATGATTGCTGGAGGATTGGGAAGTTTTGAGCCTAGAAAACCGCTCATCAGCAACATTGCAGATTTTGAAGAAAAGGGCGTGCGCTACATCGTGAAGGATCCCGATCAGTTTGAAGGAAAAGACATGGTAATTTCTGGCGGTGGTGACTCGGCACTTGATTGGGCCATCTACTTTGCGGAGAAAGGAAGCTTTGTTCATCTTGTACACAGAAGCGATCGCTACAGGGCACACAAAGATTCTGTAGCAAGAGCACAAGAACTGGCTGCTGCTGGCAAAATAGAACTGCACACTTATGCAGAAGTAAAAGAACTCAATGGAGATGGCGATTTAACATCCGTAGTCATTCACGCCAAAGAAGGCAACAGGACTGTTAACACCAACCTGTGGTTCCCGTTGTTTGGCTTATCGCCAAAACTAGGGCCTATTGGAGATTGGGGACTTGAAATTGAAAAAAACGCCATCGTCGTAGATACTTTTGATTACCAAACCAACAGACCCGGAGTATTTGCCATTGGAGATGTAAATACATATCCTGGAAAGTTAAAGCTTATTCTATGTGGATTCCATGAGGCGACACTTGCGGTGCAAACCGCCTATAAAATCATCAATCCAAATAAGAAATTTACACTCAAATACACTACGGTTCAAGGGGTACAGGGATTTGAGGACAAACAACCAAAAGAGGCCGTTAAATCTTGAGTTTAGACATCAACATTACGGTTATTGACCGTGAGGGAATGGAGCACGAATTTGCTGTTCCAACAGACATGAACCTTAACCTGATGGAGGTTTGCAAAGGATATGACCTGCCGGTAGCTGGGACATGTGGCGGAATGGCGATGTGTGCATCCTGTCAAGTTTATATCCTTACTGAAGCACATTTCGGAGCACGAAATGAGGATGAACAAGCCATGCTTGACGAAGCCTATTTTGTACAAGAAAATTCGCGTTTGGGCTGTCAGATACCCATTACTGCGGACTTAGATGGGCTAAAAGTTAAAATTGCTCCGGAAGAACTCTAAGCTTTTCACGTTTGAAGGCCTCAACACGTTGCAAGGCATTTTGTCGAATATCTTCCCAGAACAAAGTAACATCAAAACGATGGTAGTCTTTTATAAAAGACATTAAAAAGCGTTTAGGTACTTTAGGTAAACTCACCCACAACATACCATTGATTTTTTCAACAGCCAAGCTTTTTTCGTACAACACATTGTCGTAGTACAGCACTCCCTTGTGATCTTCTATCAGACTTTCTTTGCTGTTGTCCCAAGTAATGGGGTTCGTCGTAACCGCATTATTATACCAATCGTAGTATTTTGGATATTTACCCTTCTTATAGGAGTTCCAACTGACATAGCCGCCAATCTGGTGTGGAGAAATTAGTGGTCTTAATGCACTAAACTCATCTTCCATAACACGCGTGCCAATCAAATAGGCAGCTACCAATTGCTTTTGGAGGGGTTTGCCATCAAAATATTCTTGTAATATCTTCTTTAAGTGAAGCGCCCCTTGACTGTGGCCAGCTAAAATAATGGGGCGACCTTTGTTTTCAAATTTCATATAATAATCAAATGCAGCCTTGACATCGGCATAAGCAAATGCCATCGCTTCAAAACCCCCCTCACTCGTGTATGGCTTAAAAAAAGCGCGGTAGTGGTTCTGACGGTAAAACGGCATAAACAAACGCCCCGCATCGGCCCATGCGGCGGCTTGATAAGGCAGTATCCATTTTATTACATCGGAATTGACGTTAGCGTCATCAATAGCTGCATTCCATGTGCTGTCTTTTTTATCAATAAAAAGCGTTGGATAAACATAAAAAACATCTGCCGTAGTGGAATCAGAAATAGCACCAATTTGGTTACCCTGAGCGGAAATACCGTCGTAAACTGCCCAGTGCTCAGGGTTTTCGTAATTAATCACGCCACTTTTTGGCGCAAAAGAAGCGGTGCGGTAATTTACTTTACAAGCACATAGCAAAAGAACAATGAGCACATAACAAATTCGTTTTTGCATGATTTTTTTTCAAATATCTGCATTTATAAATAATTGTTTGCAAGATGGCTTTCTAATTATTACAGCACAAAATTTGATTTACTTACAATAATAAATTCTTACTTTGTAGAACATGAGACTCCATAATTTATATTTTACGCTACTCATTTTTGGACTACTAATTCTAGCATCATGTTCAGAAGATGACAATAATGAAGAAGCTTCAGCATGTACATCAATTGAAAAAGGAACCAAGATCATGCCACTTGGTGCATCGCGCGTACAGGGCTTTCCAGGGCTTTTTGAAAGTTATCGTTATGCATTGTGGAAAGACTTGGTTGATGGTGCATTTGACTTTGATTTCGTAGGCACCAACCAAGATCTGTGGGAATATGAATCTTATAAAAATTTCTGCTTCGATAATGAGCACGAGGGCCGTGGTGGCTGGACTGCAGCACAAATCAATGCAAATATAGATGCATGGCTAAAATCTGTTGGCGATGTAGATATCGTACTTTTCAGCTCGCCAGGCGGAAATGATGCGTTAAATGGGGCTGATTTTAGTGGTATTGTCGAAAACATCAATGCCATCATAGACAAAATTCAAGCGCATAACCCAAACATCACCATCATCATTGAGCAACTTGCACCTGGAAAATCATCATTTATGACTGATGAATACACATTACTTTTTGCGCAAATGAAGACTGTAATTGCACAAATTGCAAGCATTCAAACGACCACAACCTCTATGGTTATTGCTGTGGATATGGCAACTGGGTTTACTGACGATTTGTTGGCAGATGACATACATTACAATAAAGCAGGTGCCGAATTTATTGCAGCACGTTATTACAACAAACTGGTACCACTATTAAACTAAGTTTTGTATATAAAATTGTGTATTTTGGTGGTATGAAAAATTACGCATTACTTCTTGTACTATTGATTGCAATAACATCGTGTCAACACAGCCAACTTGAAGTAGGCTTAGATGCAAAAAGCGGCTCAAACG
>ERZ802827.1139-NODE-1139-length-13549-cov-13.0806_pt1 | contig 13549 bp, 21 predicted proteins | sample MGYA00345652_ERZ802827 | MGnify/ENA primary metagenome ERZ802827 (study PRJEB30503, sample SAMEA104212372) | marine metagenome | biome: Westerlies Biome; feature: [SRF] surface water layer (ENVO:00010504) within the epipelagic zone...; material: water... | reverse complement strand
GACGGCATTTATATATACTTACATTTATTCCTTATCTGGTTTTATAAGAATTTCGGGTGCATCATCAACTATATCTATAACATACCTACTTTCATTATCTGTGGGGGATACAGTTACTATTCGACACTTATCGGTACTGATCATAGTTTGGTCAGAAACTTTAGTTACTGGTATTGTGATGGGTCGACACAAGAGCATCCACATTTTATATAAGTAAATATTTTAAAATCTTTGTAAAAAAAGTGATTACCCAAAAAAACTTTTTTTTAATATATACAAAGTATCTCCTTGAGAAGGATGTTCGATTTCAAATATAATTTTTCTTTTTACTAATCACTTTTTTTACAAAGATTTTATTATTATACTCTATGTTTCCTATTTAAAAATAATAGTATAATAATATAAAAAATGGGTGAAGATGTAAAAAAGTATATACAGGAAGGTATACACTTTTCAAACGATATAATGGATGTTATTGAAGATGTTTCCCAAAGGTACCAAGAACATATTTCCGTATCAATAGAAATTGGTCATTTTGATGAAATTAATAAATATATGATGAAATTATCTAAAGCTCTTATAAGATATAATAAACAATATAGTGGACTTATAAGAGATTTTCAAGAGGAAGGAGTAGTAGAGAGTGAAAAAAAGGGGTTAGAAACAATAACCGAATAATAATTAAATGATACAACAATATGCACAACACGTATATAAAGTACTTGGCCCCGGTTATAGTGAGCGGGTGTATCACAATGCGATGGAAGTTGTCTTGCGGAAAAATGGGATACATTACGAAACGGAGAGAATAGTTCCTATTGTGTTTGAAGGGCACACAATAGGGAATCTTCGCGCCGATTTAATTTTAAATAACAAAACCGTGGTTGAACTGAAATCAGTTAAAACCATGAACGATGTCATGGTCACACAAGCACAAAACTATCTAAGATTGACGGGGTTTACGGAAGGGTACCTTATTAATTTCCCTACATCACTTAACACCGATTTAGAGGTTAGGTATATAACTTTGGATTAATTTTTTTCATCTTCGATCTGATTCATCATGTACATAACTGGAATCATTTGGTAGATCTTTTTCCATTCACTTTTGGATTCTTCGTAATACTTTTTAGGGTCTTTAAGCCCCTCTTTTATAATTTCATTTATCTTTTCTGTGTAGAACCTGATTTCTTCTAAACAGAAATTGTAATATGGATCGTTGTTCATTACCTATATTAAAGCTTTTATCTTTTAAGCTTGTCATTAATGTTTTGGAAAACTTCGGGTGTGTTTCGCTTTTTGTTCGCAAAGTTTTTGAGCATGTTACTCAAACTATTGTATACAACACCTCTTCTCAAAGGGTTCATTTTCGCCTTAGATTTTGTTTTCGATTTTGGTTTTGGGGAGTTTGGGAACTTATTATTCGTTTCCTTTTGTAACTTTTTAGATTTATTGTTACGCACTGGGAAGGCCATTTTAGTATATATGTAGATTTTAAATCGTCGGTATATATTCCCAATGAAGGACCTCGCATATCTTTTTCCATATGACATCCTGTTGGTATAACTTTTCCTTTGATTTCAAAAGTGGAAAATATTTCAAGTATTTATCTTCACTCAAAAGTTCACAAAATTTATAGAGTACATACGAATAACTCAAAAAGTTTTTTCTTTCTGGTGGACAGTTATCATCGAACGGTTTTTGTATATCCTTGAACATTATACGCAGTCTTTCTTCGAGTTCTTGAGGCATAGACGGTGGTTTTACACCACTTATGATATTGGTTATATAAGGGACGTGTTCATAGAACTTATTGAGTTTCAGTTTTTTCAAGAGTGTACGAACGCGTGCGTGTGTAATCTCATCTAAAACTTTTACCTTTATTTTTTTGAGTTCATTACGTAGTTGTTCTATTACCTCGGGTGGTATAGTTGTCGTCTCTTGCGCTTGAAACTGAGATAACCATTCATTAAAATGATTTTCGCGTTTATATGAATAATTGACTATCTTTTCCGACGTTTCTTGTTCTTCTCTATATGTCAACTCTTCACTTATAAGTGTTGCTAAAATCATACCACAATTATCGCACACGAGGTCACTTGTATCTGTAAAATGAAAAACATTACTTTCTGGACACACGGGGCACACTTCACGTTTTTTTTCTATAGGCCTATTTATATTATTTAACTTTTCTACGTCTATTAGGTAATCATTAAATATATCTTTCCTCTGTAGTCCCGATGTTTCTTTACAGTTGAAAACGTTATTGGTACTTACTTCTTTTTTAAGTTCATCTGTATATAATTCCAGATACGGCATACACTGAATTATATACTGTGACATTTCGTATTCATATTTCGATTTATTAATGGGGTCGTCTCGAATAGACTTTTCCCATGTTTCTACTTTATTGGTATATCTACTTAAAAAATTACCTTCCATAATAATTAAATATAATGCTCGGTAATCTTTTAACTAACGTTATTTTATGGGTGTACTCAACATTACAATCACTATTTTCTAGTCCGGATTATAGAATCGCGGATTCATCAATGGAATATTTTTTAGATACTACAAAAACACCGTTACCGGAAGAACTCGATGAATTTTGGTACGAAGAGCGTAACGAATGGGATGACGAGACCGAAAGTGTTTTCAAAACATTAAACTTTTCAAATTATAAAGAGACTACAATCCCTGAAAATGTTACGAAAACCGTGATTCGTGTTAAATATTGGTACAATAACATGATGTACAAATATTTAACGTATGATATGGATCACCAGTGGCCACCATCGCGTAAGAGTGGGGTTGTATTTAACATGCCAATCGTTTCAGCTGTTTTGCTCGATTCGGATGATAAACCAGTTAAGGACATTTTAAACAAGATTAAACGGTACGCGGGACCACGTAAGGATTTTCATAACGAAAAAGTTAAAATAAGGGATATGTTATATTATGACATAGACACACTTGAAAATGAATTTCCAAAAATAAAATTAAAAAGTGCAATTGGTATGACTAAAATTGTAAGTACCGTCGATGGGTGTATCACTGATCTTCGGGTACCTTAGTTGCCAAGTAAAATTTTAACTCACCCAGATTAGCAACGTTATACTTTAATATCAAAAACCTATTTTGTTCTTCCTGCATTATTTGTACTGTAGAACACATACTCGTCGCTTTTGTAAATATATTCATGTATCGAAGGGAATATTCACCTGAAATTTTCGGACTCTCTTCCGTACATTCAATATTCGTTTCCTGGTTTGCAAAATCACCCATACACTGTAGTTTGAGGTGTGTACCTTCCCTGGTTATCTCTATAATATTACCAATATTGTGCATATCTCTACATATTCTCTGAAAATCCATGGATGCCATTGGTGTAATTGTTGTCATGGTCATATCTGGTACTTCAATTTGGTTTTCATTTATATCGAGTAATTTCAAAGCAAATTTAGTACATGTTTTCTTTGATTCGTTATGAATTTCAATATTCATAAACTCTTTACAATTTATACTCATTACAAGAACATCGTTATTTGTAATTGATTTAAGAAGTTTGAATGTATTCGCAACATTTATACCCGCAATTATATCGGTTTCACATGTATATTCTTCGAAATTATCTGATGAGAGATACATGTCAACCAGGGATGTACGAGCTGTATCGAGAGTTACGATGTATATACCATCGGGTTTAAAGTATATATTTACGTCATTGAGTATATCTTTGAGTACTTCAAAGGTTGATTTTATGGCACTCGCCTGAATTGTTGCCAATTTCATATCTAAAAAAATATAGATTTAATTCTTTATATTCTTGTTATATGCATCTGATACACTTTGATTAATCTTATCTTCAAGTTCGGGTGTCATAGCCGGCTGTAAAGTTCTACCATAGTCATCTAAACCAAATAAGTCTCCTGAACCCTCTCCTTCTAAAGATGTTGTTGAACAACCACCAAAGTTACACGACTCTAATTCCTGTACCGGTAAAAGTGATTCTAACCAATTTCGTATTTCATTCCCGACTAAAAGTTTACCGTTTTTTGTAAGCATGGTTGGAACACGTGTAATTTTATTTTTGTATTGTGGTGGTATACCCAATTTGTTAATGTTATGATATTTAACAATTTGTTTGAGTTGTGGATGTTTATTAATATAGTCAATTATATCCAAACTATGGTTACACTGTGGACTATAAATTAGAAGGGACATATCTTAAATTAGATTTTACTTTTTTTCTATGAAAAAAACACATTTTATACATTTTTTTCATATACAAAAGATAGAGGAAAAAAATAAAATCTTTGTAAAAAAAGTGATTACCTAAAAAAAACTTTTTTTAATATATACAAAGTATCTCCTTGAGAAGGATGTTGAAATTCAAAAATAAATTTTTCTTTTACTAATCACTTTTTTTACAAAGATTTTAAATAAAATAAAAATAATTATTAATATTAAATAATGAATACTATACTATTAATATTATTAATACTTACTGTACTCGTGACCATGTCCAGGACAGAAATGTTTACGGAACAATTCGGTTTTTCTGGATACACTAAAGCGATTGATCCCGTGTTATTAAAAGATACCGAAATGGATTTATCTGATTATGAAGAATCGGGTGAAGAAATTGAAGTATCTAATGATCTCATGCAAGAGATGGTTCTCGCAACAAACAAAGAAGTTTCTAAAAAAACAGGTCTTTGTACCTATATTATTGAAACGCTAGTCGTAAAAAAATACGTAAATAAGAAGAGTAATCAAGAAATATACAGATGCATGTTCATGTCAGTGAAACACAAGGGATTTGCAGTAGGATTTATAGTCACATCTGATTTACGAATCATCGATGGTCGTGCAACTGTACTGAATGTAAGAACACAACCTATCGATATTAACCCACCATCCGATCCAAGTATTTACCAAAAATCTATAAAAGGTAAAGAATTTGAAGATTATACAGAAGTTAGACAGAGTGAAATTGATATGGTTAAAAATACAAAAATAATAGACAAGGTTATACCTAATCCACAAGACATGTACGGTAAAATTAACATTTAAAACTCTAAAATAATTATAATGATCAGTATTGATGAAATAACACGTATAGCTGAAAAAAGAAATCAGTTGAAAAAGGAAACGTATACAAAAATTTACGAACAGATTTCAAAGAAGATACGCCAGTCAGTAGATTTGGGCCATAAATATTTGTTTTGTCAAATACCTTCTTTTGTTATGGGGTATCCCCATTTTAACAGAGCAAAAGCACTACAGTATATAAAACGACAATTTGAAATAGGTGGATTTACAGTTCAGATTATAGGCGACTACGAATTATGTATTTCATGGAAACCGAAAAAAAAATCACGAAAAAATGAACAACATGAAGATCCAGAAGACACAGAAGATTTTCCCACCCTCGTAAACCTTAAAAAAGCAGCAAATAAATACAGGGGAAAATAAGTAATGCGTGAGACTTAAAGTTTAAATATGTAAATATACTACAAATATGAGTGACCCTTTAAATATACTCGTCGAGGCAAAACGTGAATACATAGGTCAATTATGTTTACTCATGTGTCCAGTTATGATTGAAACGTACGAAACCATGTACGAAGAAGCATATAAGCTTACAAAAGGTAGAAAGGTTCTTGTAATGTACCAAAAACTTTTAAAAGAAGTTCCAAATTGGAGTGATGCCATGTCTAAACAACACACGGACAATATAACAAACAGATGTGCATGGTTTAACGATCTATTAGCTGCAGTTTTTGTAAGTTGTGTTAAAATTTTATCCGCAGTTCGATTGAATAAGGATAATAAGAAAATTTCACTGAAACTTCCAACGAATGAAGTTTTTGTTCAAACGTGTTATAACAATGCAGCCAAAGATTTATACAGAGACCCGTACATTTATCACGAAACGCAAAACGAACATGCTAGAAACGATAAATTATATGAACGTTTTTGTATGTGTATCGAAACAACTGTAAAAGAACTCATACCGGTACAACAAATTTTACAAACGTATATGTCTCAAACACAAGAGGGTCAGGATTTGGACCTCGATGAAGCTGAAGTTGGTGACTCTGAAGACCCTGACCTTATTGATGGATACGAAGAGGAAACGTCAGAAGAGCCATTTGATGCAGAACCTCCAATGGAACAATCTATGGAACCTCCAATGGAACCATCAATGGAAGCTCCAATGGAACCATCAATGGAAGCTCCAATGGAACAGGTAATGGAACCGGAACAAACCTCACCATTCGAAAACGAATTTCGAACTATTGATACAAAGCGGCAGCAACCACCGCAGCAACAACCAGAAGAAGAAGGGGTTTTATTTCCAGACGCATCCGAAACCCGTGCAAAAAAAGTTGGGTACTATTAAATGGAGTTTGAAGACTATTTAAGAGACCCCGCGTGGGCCGGAATAATCGCCGGTTTTATAACCGCAGGATACATACACTTTAAAGCAAAGATCAACAACGAAGGTAAGCTTCCCGTAAGTGCATACACAAAACCAGCTGCACTCACCGCAATTTTAGTATTTTTTATTGTTACTAACGGACTAGGTAAGAAAGAGACCATATCAACGGAACCATTTTAATTTTCTGACTTAAAGATAATATACATATTTACAGTATAATATGACTTCCGTGACCGCATTCAATGATATGATGGGTCAATTTCTTGTGGAATTACACAAGACATTTCCAGAAGAAAAAGGCTTGAAAAAGTGTTTATCGGCTTTCGATTTAATGAAAGCTTCAAACCCACGTTTAGTTGTAGACGGGTTTATGCAGGGTGTTACCCCATATGCCGATAAGATTTCGTCCAAAGACGAAACATTTTTCATTGAAGAATCTAAGAATTTAGATTTCATGAAAGGTGTAAACCTCGAAAAACATTGGGGAACTGCTTCAGAGAATACAAAAAGTGCAATTTGGCAATATATCCAGACGCTATATATGCTTGGTACAACTATTAGTTCTATCCCAGAAGACACACTTTCCATGATTGAGACAGTTGCAAAGCAGTGTGCAGATAAAATGGGTGAAGATGGAAGTGAACTCGACGAAGCTGCATTGATGAAAACGATGCAGGGTATGTTGGGTGGTATGATGAAAAAATAAACTCACTATATATAAAATGACATCTTGGTTTGAAGATCCAAAACAATTGGTTCGAGTAGACAAAGTTCATGAATTTTGGCCGTCAAAGACGCAATCTTCAGCAGACCGTGTTAACGCAACTGCTCGTTTTATCATTTATGCGACGTGTATAATATACCTCATACGACGTGATCCACGTATATTTGTTTTGGGTGCGACTGCACTCGGTGTTCTTTATATAATGGAAAAATCTAATATGGTGAAAGAAGGTGTTATACGACCAACAAACGTATACAATAATGTAGGTAAAGAGTGTTCTATGCCAACAAAGGATAACCCTATGGGAAATGTTCTCATGACGGATTATGCGGATAGACCAGATAGACCCCAATCGTGTCATTACCCAACCGTAAAAACACCAGTAAACAATTTCCTTACAGGTGATATTAAATATGGACCAGCCCGTTCGCGTTCTTCCACACCAGAATCTCAGAGAAACGCATTATCTAGACAATTTGTAAGTATGCCAGATACTTCCATTGGCGGTACACCATATTATGAATTTATTCACGGTAAAAGAGATAATACGTGTCGTCAAGACCCAAGATTGTGTAATCCAGACGCGAGAGGTGTTCAACTTGAGGCGTTTTCGGGTCTTGATCCAAACGGGGATAAGAGAAGTGGTATGCACAGAGGCTCTGGATTAGGACCTTAATTTTAAACAATTTAATAATAAAGTAGTAGATACTCGATTTCCATAAACAAAATCTTTTGTAATAATAAATGGCGTATCAACTCCAACCAGGAATGAAAGTGGTTCAAGATCACGCGGTTCCCGCCGTTTGCGCGACCGAAGAAGTTTTTGTATATCCTCAGCCCAGTACCCTTAACTATGGGTCAAGTAGACCAAATACCATGTTATATGGGACTGCTCCATATATGGCGGGTAAAGGTTCCCCAGCACAATACATAGATACATCGGATCAACTCAGACCACAAAGTACATCTCGTTTCAATAAAGTTTTAGCAAAGACTTACGAAAGAAACTTTCACCCACTCCAAAATGTTGAGTGTAAGTTACCACTTAGAACACAAACCTATGAACCATCGAGTACCAGAGCTGAAATGCAAAATGGATTGTTTCAGCAAAGATACCTCAATAAAAATCTCGCTAAGAAATAAGAATGGCTGATCCTATATCTATAATGGCTATAGCCGGTTTAGTTTATGCCGGTAGAAAATTGAGTCAACCAGACGAAAAATATACAGTAGAAGGTAACCCAATAGAAGAAGAAGAGGTAGTTTCTGATTTCTCTAATATGGAGGTTACTCAACAAACAGACTATTTAGGACCTTTATCACCATTAGTAGAACCATCATATAATTCAAAACAAGAAATGGGATCGTTCGCTCAAATTGCTCCACAACAACGTTCTTCGGGCGGTGAAGTTTTGTCTATGAGAAATCGTATGTATGACGCGGGGCGAATGAATAATCTTTCACCAATTGAAAAACAACTCGTCGGACCAGGTTTGGGTGTTGGACCAGAAGTTCCTGCATTTGGGGGTAATCAACAATTGTTTCGTGTTAATCCAGAGAATGTCGGTGCGTATCGCTTAACGACTTTACCTGGTAGGTCAGGTCCAGCCTTTGATGCGAAGGGTGGTAGACGTGGTATTGTCGGTGAAGTTGCACACAATAGACCAGAAAAGACAGCCTTTTTACATGGTCGTCTTCCTCCAGTTGCAGGCAGAGCACAGGGCATGACTGGTAGAACACCAAGAGCGGAACACGAACGTACAAAGAGAACAACAAATAGATCGGAAACCGGTTCCAGAACTGATACATTAAATTTTGCATCTGCAAAGAGAACAGTTTCTGCACTTACACGTGCTCAGGAACCAACACGAAACAAAGCCGATGGTGCTATAGAACAGTATCAGTACAATAATCAGCCAAACGCGGGTATTAGTAAATTTGTTGGTGGATACTTAAATACACCAGCGACTAAGATCGGTGAAAAGAGAACATATGGATCTGCATACACAGCAGAAGAACTCACAAAATACGGTTTCAGACCAGACGATAGACGTGGTAAACCAAATAGAGCTGCGGGTCCAGGGCGAATGAACGTTCGTGCCGATGCACTTAACCAAGGGGGTATGGTTACGAGTGTTCGTTCCGATACAACGAGAATTGATGGTCGAGTAAATGCTGCAAATGGTGCTTGGACACAACAATATAGAAACAACGATTACCATAAATTTAATGCTTATAAGGGGCATGAAAATCCAAATGCTACTAATATGAGTTTGGATACAGCGAGAAGACAACTTTCAAGTAACCCATTAGTTCATAGTCTTTCTTAAATAACTAAAAATTGAGACATACACTCATTAAAATAATGCTCCTATATTTTAATGAAGGTACATACCTTAGATATAGACAGTGGTGAACGAGACCCAGTTTTATATTCAAATCCAAGTGATTATGTTGTCCACTTAAAAAACCCTATTTATGACGTGACTAAAATTTCACTTATATCAGCACGTATACATAATAGTCAGTACCTTATACACTCCAGGAACAATCAATTTGATGTTTTAACAAACGGTGGTAGTACTCAAACTGTAACTATACCAATTGGAAACTATAACGGAGAAGAATTAGCCGAAGCTATTAATACCAACTGTACTATAATTACAGGTACAACTTTTGATAAAGATACGAATGCTATAACGTTTACAGGTTCGAGTGATTTTACATTTTTGTTTTACACCGGTACGAATAGTTATACATCTGGTACAAGTGGATACACAACACCCCACGATGTTTTAGGTTTACCCGCTTCAAATGTATCATCAACTTCAAGTTCGTTAGAAACTGGGAGTATTAATTTACAGGGTCCCGATGCAATTATAGTTAAATTGAGTAGTGGTTCAGATGAATTTAACAAAACTGTATTTTCTGAAACCCCTTTTTATACAGGACGTATACTTCTATGCGGGGACGTGATTAACTTTTCGGGTGTTGACGATACAGTTGAACACAATTTTGATTCTGGATCACAAAAAACGATATCGAGTTTACGTGTTCAGTTTTATTACAGTAGTAATAATCGATTAATACCATACGATTTTAGAAATGCGAATCATATACTTAAACTGGCAGTGACGTGTTCTACTGATAAACTTGAGAATATTGCTAAAGTGGAACGAGACTTTTCTCTTCCACCACCTATGAGTATCCCCGAAATGGAGGATCCGCGTAGATGGGATGCGTTTATATCTATATTTATGGTAGTTGCAACCGGTTTATTTTTATTATTGGTTATGCGTAAACCTAAATTTATCGAGTAACCGCGAAGATTGGTTGTGTTGGCTTTTGCACACGTGTAGAGACACGGGAGATACCGACGTAGACCAAGATAGACAAGAGCGTTGTGAACAAGGCCGTGAGCGTGTAGTTCATACCACCGTTCTTGTTAACCTTAACAACTTGGTTAACCAACCATCTCACCAAGTCCATCCACGAGAGGGCGGCGGCGAAGGAGAAGCCGGCAACAACGGCGTTGAGGGATTGGGACTCGAGTTCACGAGCGACGAGTGTAACAGTTTCAGCAGCAGTAGACATTTTTATATATAGTATCCTGAGATTTTAATCGGGGAGTAAATCTTCTTCTATTAAAATTTTTTTATAATGTTTTGGTTTCATATATCCTTTTAACATACTAACATTTATGCGGTCTATTCCTGAATCGGACCCCGAATCTGTTTCTGTATCAGAATCACTTTCAGTATCAGAACTATCATCGTCATCATATATCTTAAAATGTTTAGACGTTGCTTCGTACCCTTCAGGTTCCGATGTGTTCATTACTATCTATAGCATTTTTTAACATTAATTCTGACGGATTTTTTGGTTCCCACGCATCCCAAGTATCATACGCCATATTCATTTTGACAAACTTATATTCGCGTCCTGTGTATCGCGTAAAAGGAATTTCTTCATCTTCAATTTCGATATCGTCTTCTTCTGAATCGTCCTCTTCATATATTTCCGGGAAATGTGTTCCCATTTTCTTACCAACTTCGTTCATGGCACAATATTTCATGGCGTATTCCAAATCTTCACCGAGTACCATATCTCTACCGGAAGCCTTGGCGTATTCAGCTGCGAGAACCATAGTTCTTTCGAGTACGGGCTGAATAATGTTAATAGCAGAGTCCTGGACCTGCTCAATTAAGTTTGTAGTTGCGTCTTTTTCTTGTTGATTCATTATAAATTAAACAGTGTTTTAGCAATTCCGTTTTCTACACGGAGTATGTTATAACTTAGGCCTAAAACTCTAAGTTCTCTATCAGCAACATTATCTGGATGTAAATCAAGTTTTACAAACTGTTCTTTAATTAAACTAAAATTTCTTTGTCCTGTTGGATACCATCGTTCTGGTTCAAGTGCGAAACTATACGAATAGTATCTTCTAAATAATTGCGTTCTTGAATGGTGTATACCACTCTGTACTGCGCGTAAGTTTATAGCGTTTCCAGTAACATTATCTAAAATTATAGAATCATCGAGTGTAAGTTCAAGATTATTTAGATTTTCATAATTTGTATATAGGTTATTAATAACCTGATTTGGTGAATCAAAATTAAAAGAACTTATAAAAAACCCATTAACGACTTTTCTTATACGCTGAATAATGAAAAAAAGTTCCTTTATTGGATTTTTGAATTCAAGTTTATGTTTAAATACCGATGTCGTGTTTACAGGTATAATTTCTTTACTCTCTTGTACCTGTGTGATGATCTAATCTATTTTTTTACTTAATAACATCTGTTTTTCTTCTTCGTCTAGAGAAATCATTTCTGTTGTTAATTTTAAACTTTTTATGAGGCCAGTTGGTGATAATCCCGTATAATAAGATTCTTGGTCTGATGTATGTCTACCATATATACAATCTTTTACATCCCTTAATTTAATAATAATTTCAATTTCCTGACCCGTTATAGCACAAAGTGGTACAGCCAATTCCAGGTTATTATAAAAGTAGAACGGTATATCAACAAAATACTTCTGATTAGATGTAGCAAAACCAAGATATCCTAATATATTATTGTTTGAGACAGGTGTACCTGAAAATTCTAAAGGTGGTTTACCAATAAGTTTTGCCAAGTTATGTTGTTTTGTTTGTGTAACGTAATTATCTGAATATATAGCTAAGAAATCACTTGGTATACGTTGAATAACCTGACCACCTATAAGAATTTCTACATACTCAATCATGGCATGACCTATAGACTCAACGTACCCAAACCCATCATATCCCGATGTCAAGCTTTGATCTATAGCCGATAATTCAACTTTCATACTTACAGTTTTAAGAAGATCACCTTGGTTTTGTGGGATGGTACACCGAATAGTATTTCCAAAATCTACTTCACCTTCAACGTCTAAATCAACAAAGAATGGTGCAAAATTGGTATGTTTTTGAAAATTCTTTATGAAATAGGTATATTCGGGGTCGTCTGTAAAAAAAGCGTCCTGTGGGCCAGATGTTTCTAATTGAACACGACCAGCCATTACTAGTATAACTGACTAAAATTTTAAACCCCCGAGACCGCTGCTTATACGTAAAACGTTATAGTTTACAGCGTATACGTAAACTTTATGTCCGAAACTCGCGTCTGGTGTATCGAGTTCAATATCTATCAAATTATGTGCTATTCTACTCATATTGACTTGACCAGTAGGGTAATACGTTTCTGGTTTCAACGAGAAACTATAGACACCAAAGTTATTACCCGTTACTCCCGTATAATACTTTAATGGTTGTTCATAACTTAACATTAAATTATCGGCGTCTATGATTGTGGTATTATTAAACTTCATAGTAACTTGTTTTATTGGTTCGTATTTGTATACGTCGTCACTAATAGCCATAAAAAACATTTCCTTGACCGGGTTTTTAAAATTAAGCATACCAGATTTTTTAGATTCACCCGCTTTAAACTTGAATTGAGACAATTGGAGTTGAGTTATAACGTATTCTATGGGGCGTGTAAGTAAGAAATTCTTTTCATCTTCAGTAATAAAAAAGAAATCCGTTACAAGTGAAACCTTTTTAATAGAAGACAAAACACTTGATGGTGGATCAGATACACCACCACCTGTTCTCGTATATGATAATGTGACGTCTGTGAGATTTTTAAACTTTATACGTACTTCGACGAGTTGTTTTGTTAAAGCACATACGGGTATAGCTAAACTCGGGTTTCTAAAGAAATAAAATGGTAATAATACACTATAATCCCAATCGTACGCTACGTCTATGTAATTACCGTGTCCCGTTAAGAAATAGAGTGTTTGATCAATATCATCTTTATTACTGTGTATCTGATCATACATGTAAA
>ERZ802827.1131-NODE-1131-length-13603-cov-7.13138_pt1 | contig 13603 bp, 14 predicted proteins | sample MGYA00345652_ERZ802827 | MGnify/ENA primary metagenome ERZ802827 (study PRJEB30503, sample SAMEA104212372) | marine metagenome | biome: Westerlies Biome; feature: [SRF] surface water layer (ENVO:00010504) within the epipelagic zone...; material: water... | reverse complement strand
ACGCATGATCTGGAATCGTTTTTCGATCGTCCGCACGGCGATCATAATTTTTCTGCTGCCGACTCTAGCGGTGGGTTGTGGTTGGTTTGGCAAAAACCAGCCCGAGGAAAAAGATCCGAACGACTATCTGCAGGCGAAACCCGTGGCCGACTTGCGGGTGCCGGCGGACCTGCCGTCAAAGCCAGGGCTTGATCCGTTTCCGGTACCTGAGATCCCGCCGCAAACAAACCCATCTTTTTACCCGCAAAGACCCCCTCTGCCGGATGCTATGTATGCCAACGACAACCGCAATGAAGTACGTATTCAGCGTCTTGGCGGGCGCGCATGGCTAGCGATCCCTGAGCCACCAACGACTGCTTGGCCTAAAATTAAACAGTTCTTTGCGGACAATGGTGTGGCATTTGCTTTTGAGGATCCCGAGGAAGGGAGGCTGAACACAGTTTGGCTGGCCTTAGATTCTGAGGGTTACCGAGACGTTGTGCGTGCCACCATGCTAGGTGTGAAGCAGGCCGAAGGTCTGGTTAATGGTAAAGATCGGCTTTTGATCCGAGTGGAGCAGGGTTTGCAGCCCACGGCCACAGAAGTGCACTTGCGTCATGACAATGATCAGCAGGGCAGTCAGATTACTGGAGCTGTTGCTGGCTTGAGTGCAATCACTTCGGACTCAAATGATGCTGAAAATAAGTTGTTGTCGGAGATTGGCGCCTATATAGCTGCACGAGTAGCAGAAAGTACGGTGTCTCGTGTGGCCCAAGAAATTGGCAGCGGAGCAAAGACCGAACTCATCCGCAATGCAGACGGCCAACCGGTATTGCGTCTGTTCTTGGACAGAGGGCGCGCCTGGGCAACGCTGGGGCAGTCGCTGCGTAATGCCGAAGTGGTAGAAGTGGCTGTTTTAGAGCAAAGTTCAGAGACGGCTTCTATTCAGGTTTTATTGCCGCAAAGCCTTTTTGGGGGTGACAGATCCGTAGGGGTGTTGTGTCGGCTTACATTTTCTTGCGGTGGTGCTGACGATGTTAATGTGACGCTAAGAATGACCCCGTCGCCTCAGTCGGAGGTGTTTGATGTGTTGGTGTTTGATGGTGAAGCGCCACTGGCTGATAATGATTTGGCACAACAAATTCTAGTCTTGATACGAGAATACGCAGCCTAATGGGTTTTGCCTCGCTTGGAAGTGGCAGTCGAGGTAATGGCACCCTTGTTGCTCTGGGTGATGCGCTGTTTTTGGTGGATTGTGGTTTTAATCTAAAACAGACTGAAAAGCGGCTGGCGCGCCTGCAAGTCAGTGCGGGAGACATCACGGCAATTCTTGTCAGCCATGAACACAGCGATCATATTGCGGGTGTCGCGGCCCTCTCTCATCGCTACGGGCTGCCCGTGTATGCATCTCACGGTACGTTAAGTCGAGCCCCTGAGGGCTTTAGTTGCCAGCCCTTTGATGGTGATGTGCCATTTGAGGAAGCAGGCGTCGTGATCAATCCAGTCTGCGTACCCCATGATGCTCGTGAACCGACCCAGTTCACTCTCAGCTGTGGCGATGAGAAGATTGGCGTGCTGTCCGATTTAGGGTCCATAACCCAGCATGTCGTAACGCAATTCAGTGATTGCTCTTACCTGCTAATCGAGGCCAATCATGATCGCCGCATGCTTATGGAGGGTAAATATCCGCCAGCACTGAAGCGCCGGGTTGCTGCGGATTATGGCCATCTTTCCAATGAACAAGCAGCTCAACTGCTGGCGCAATTGGCGCATCCTCGGCTGCACGTCATGATCGGGCACATCAGTGAGCAAAATAACGCGCGGCAAAATGTTTCGACCGCCTTCCACGGATTAAGCGGTGAAGTGGCCAGCTTAGGGATCGCGACTCAACAAGATGGATTTGATTGGGTCGGCCCGCGGCCAATTACGCGACAAATTTCCTTCGACAAGGTGATGTAAAATTCGCCGCGGAAAGCCAATCATCAGGACCTAGAATAAAATAATGCAAAATTCCGCCCCAATAAACGTATCCGTTGAGACATTTCAATCGGAAGTTGTAGACCGTTCCCAATCGCTGCTCGTGGTGGTGTTGTTTTGGGCTGAGCAAGTTCCGCCTTCCGTGCAGGTGAAAAATCAGCTTGAAGCAATGTTGGGCCAGTATCAGGGCAAGTTTGCCTTAGCGCTGTCAGATGTGGCACTAGATCAGAACCTTGCCCAGAGGTTACAGGTGCCGGGCTTGCCCTGTATCCGAGTAGTGCACAAGGGGCAAATCGTTGATCAGCTTGATGGTCCGGCTGACGAAGAACAGTTACGCAGTATGTTGGATCAGCATACCCAGTCCTTGGACGATGCGATCGCGGGTGACTTACAACAGGCACTTGAACAAAAAGATTTTGCGACTGCGGTAGGCATGTTGCAGGCGGCTATCGAGGAAGAACCCAACAATCAATCCCTGCGGGTCGATTTAGCGGATGTTCTAGTGCGTAAAGGCGATCTTCAGGATGCGCGCACGGTCTTGGCCAGCATTAAAGAAGATGTAGCGGATCGCGCTCGCCCTCAGACCCGGCTGGAGTTTTTGGAAGAAGCGGCAGCCATGCCAGAACTTGAAGAACTGCGTGCCGCAGCGGCGGCAAATACTGAAGACCTAGAACTGAAGTACCAGTTGGCGGTCCGTCAGGTCGCTGCCGAATGCTATGAAGATGCCTTGTTAACGGGTCTAGAGATCCTCCAAGCGGATCGGAGCTTTCGCGATGATCTGGGTCGATTGACCATGATCAGAGTGTTCGATGTGCTCGGAAAGGGCAACGAGTTAGCCGCTAAGTACCGGCGAAAAATGTTCAATTTGATGCACTGAAAGTGCCTTTTTGCTCAAACTGATAGGCAAAAAGGTAACGAACTCGTGGACGCAAGCACAGCAGGCCCACAGATCTGCAAGCTTGGATTGGCGGAATAATAGGTCGAGTTGCAGGAGCCGCGGAGTTGCCCGGAGCGAATTGACTAACGTTTTTAATGTTGCACTTCCGAGGCGATATTTCATAGAAAATCAGGTGATTTAGAGCTTGTGGGGTTAGTAGCTACTAACATGCTGATGAGTTGGTTTATGCACATGGGGCAACAATTCTTAGGCGCGCTGCTACATGGCGTAGCTTTCTATAATTTAGTTTAATCAAAGCAATATAACCTATTGATTAATATGTATTAAAACTGAAATTTTCGGCTTTAAGGAAGCGTCTGTATCTGGCTGAATCACAATCTTGCACAAACTCCGCATAAGTTATCCTCAAAGTTATCCACAGCCGGCAAGTAGGTTTTGATGTCCATTTTAGGTGCATATTCGTAATGTGTGATTAGGTAACACAACGCATCGTTGCTGGGGTGCTGATTGACCTTTGCGCCAGCCATTAACGGTGGTCGAGGGGAGCCTGATGGTGCTTGAGCGTGTAGGATTGTCTTGCGCGCAAGGGCGAATAGAGAAGGTGTTGCTATGGACAGAGATCAAACAGTGCTAGAACACAAGCTGGCGCAATATAAAGAGCGTGATGTCTTTCAAGTTAAGCTGGGCCTAACCGATATTGATGGCGTTATTCGTGGCAAGTATGTTGGCTTAGAGAAATTCGCCAGTCTGTTGAGCAAACAGGGCGGTTTCTGTGATTGTGTTTTCGGTTGGGACGTCGATGATCAGTTATACGATGCTGGTCGCTACACAGGTTGGCACACGGGGTTTCCAGATGCGTCTTATCGGCTGATTGTCGACTCAGAGCGATGGTTGCCCGACGAGAACTGCCCGTTTTTTATTGGTGAATTTGCGGTAGCTGAAGGGTCGCACCCAATATGCCCGCGCTCTGTTTTGAGTCGAGTGCTCGAAGAATATTCCGATCTAGGTCTGCGGGTGAGATCAGGGTTTGAATATGAGTTTTTCGTTTTCGACGAAACGCCTCATACGGCCCAGGACAAAGACTACCGGAACCTGATTCCCCTAACTCCTGGCAATTTCGGCTACTCGGTGTTGCGGGCTTCAGCGCAGTCGATGAATTTTCTGGATCTGATGGATTGGTGTCGGCAGATGGATTGCGACATTGAAGGATTGCACTGCGAAACGGGGCCCGGAGTTTGGGAGGCCGCGTTGCAGTCGCAGATGGGTATCGATGCTGCTGATCGGGCAAATTTATTCAAAACCTTCGCAAAGGTCTTTTTCCAGAAACGCGATCTGATGGCGACCTTCATGGCGAAGTGGTCGATGGACTACCCGGGTCAGAGCGGCCACTACCATTTCAGTGTCTGTGACGAGAACGATATCAATGTTTTTGCCGATGGCGCTGCGCTCGACGGGATGTCAGAGGCCCAGCGTTTTGCGGTAGGCGGCCTCCAGCGTTATTTGTCAGAGCTGTTGCCGATGCTTGCGCCGACCATTAATAGCTACACCCGGTTGGTGAAAGGTGCTTGGGCGCCAACCGCTGCGACTTGGGGTTTGGAGAATCGAACCGCGGCGATCCGGGTTATTCCTGGCGGCAGTTCGAGTCAACGCATTGAATGCCGAGTAGGTGGCGCGGATGCCAACCCGTATTTGGTTGCGGCGGCGGTATTGAGTGCCGGCTTGGCTGGCATCCGTGAGAAGTTGGAGCCAGAGAGCGCGATCCAAGGCAATGCCTACGAAATAGAGGACTCATTGCCTGAGCATTTACGGTTTGCCACTAACTTGGCTGACGCCGCTGATAAAATGCATAAATCGGGGCTAGCACGTCGCGCTTTCGGTGATGAGTTTGTTGAGCATTTTGTTATGTCTCGACGCTGGGAGGTTCAGGAGTACCAGCGCAACCTTAATAATTGGCAGTTGCGGCGTTACTTCGAGATTATCTAATGAACAACATCCGTATCGGCATACTGCAAACGGACTCGGTTTTGGAAAAGTTCCAACCCGATTTTGGCGACTATCCGCAGATGTTCGAATGGGTGTTGCAGACCAGTGCGCGACAGCCTGAGTGTGCCAAATTGCAAATTGACTGCATCAACTACCCAGTGCAGCAGTCAACGCCGTTGGTGGTGGATTGTGATGCTTATTTGATCACCGGCAGTCGCGACAGTGTCTACGATGACGCGCCGTGGATTTTAGACTTGGTGGGCTTTATCGAGCGCGCGCTCGCAGCGGATAAAAAAATTATCGGCGTCTGCTTTGGTCATCAACTCATGGCGCACTACTTCGGCGGTCGAGTGGCGCCGGCCGAAGGCGGTTGGGCAGTTGGCGTTCACACCAGTGATATTTTGCAGCGGCACAACTGGATGGGGGAATCGGTGCCGACTCAGTTCAATCTTTTGTCGAGCCATAAAGACCAAGTCGTTGAACTTCCTCAAACGGCAGAAGTCTTTGCGACTAATGGGTTTTGCCCTGTTGCAGGTTTCACCATGAATGATCGGGTAATCACCGTTCAGGGTCATCCAGAATTCACCAAAGCCTATGCCCAAGGCCTATTGGATCATCGTCGGACGCTGCTCGGAGAAGCGGTTTACCAGCAAGGCATGGACAGTATGAGTAAGGCCACCGATGAACTTTTGGTGGCCCGCTGGTTGTTGCAGTTTGTAATCGGTCAGGAGTCGATGCGGCCATGAGCGAGGAACCCCGCGGTTTTTCCCGATTCCTTACGCGGGCAGCTGAAGTAGTTGGATCGCCTGCGCGGGTGCAGGAGGTGGCTAAACAAGCCACCGCAAAAATGCTTCAGCGTGGTGGTGCTAGTCTCGCGAGCGCCCAGGAACAATTACACACATTAGTCGATTTAGTTAGCGCCTATGTGCAAGGCGACTATCGGGATATCTCGGCGACCACGCTAGTTTCGGTAGTCGCTGCACTGCTCTATTTTGTAGCTCCGCTCGATGCGCTGCCAGATTTTCTATTCGGCTGGGGTTTGCTCGATGACGCCGCAGTCATTAGCTATGTTAGCACTCAGGTTCGCACCGAGCTCGAGGCGTTCAAGCAATGGCGAGATCAAAGGTGATAGTGCCAGCCTGTGCTTGAGGATCTCTTTCAGCTCAACTGTCGCGGTCACTACTTACCCGGTCGCGGGGTCGGTCGTCCAGCAAGAGCCAGGCAACCAGATAGCATGCTATGGCTACTTTAGTGATGAATAAACCGCTTACAACAACGCCGACGCGCACTATGGCTGGGTCGGTGTGCCAATAATTCGCCAGGCCTGCGCAAACCCCAAATAGCCATGCTTGGTCGCGATCTAGGTGCATGCGCTTGCGCAATTTCTCTAACGGCTTCGTCATAAGTCGCTCCTTACAGCGTTCTTAACGTTAGCTAAACGTCGAGGTAAGTTGCTTCAGCAGACCATTGTTGGCCAGCAACTCTGTTATCGCCAGTGGTTCGGTTCCGGCGTCGGCGAGCAAGCCCACTGACAGTATCAGTAAAGATAGGCTGATGACCGTGATAAGGGTGGCTCTGGGATAAGCCAGCCGTGAGAGGCGTAAGTTGTCCTTCATTTTTCCTTGTTTCCGTGTTGAATGCTTGATCGATTAGTCGATCCAACGAACCTTCTTATATCGGCTGATTTTTGTCCGCCTTTACAAAGACGTGAACAAAACTCGTTACGCATGCTAATACAAAAGGTATGCCAATTTTATTTTTCAAAAATAGACCGGTGAGGGCCGGTTTTTAGGATCAAGTTGTATCGACCCAAGAAGGCTGTGGTCGAATTAGCCAAAACCTGGCGAATTTACGTTTGGGTTCGAAGATTTGTTTGTCTTTTATTTGAATTCTTAGTTCAGTGCACTAAATTAGTGGAACCAGTTGGGGTAGGAGGCTCTTATGGATTTTCACTTTGCGACCGCGATGGAAACCGTTGCGGATTGTTTTCCCAATCGAATTGCCACCATTGCAGATGGACGTTCGCTCGATTGGGAGAGTTTTGAGCGGCGGGCCGCCTCGATTGCGGGATTATTAGAGGCCCACGGCATTAGCGCTGACTCGAAAGTTGGCCTGTACCTGCACAATTCAAACGAATATCAGGAAGCGCAATTTGGGGTCTTTAAGGTCGGTGGCTGTCCGATTAACGTCAATTACCGTTATAAAGCCGATGAATTAGTGTACCTGTTAGATAATTCCGATGCTGAGGCGGTTTTCTTTCAGTCATGTTACGCCATGCGAATATGGGAAATTCGCGACCGCTTAACCAAGGTAAAGCTTTTGGTTCAGATCGACGATCGCACCGAGGCTTTATTGAAAGGAGCGGTCGATTATGAGCGCGCCATACGTGACAACGCCCCGCTGCCGCGGCGGTCGCACAATCCGCAAGGCACTTATATGCTCTACACGGGTGGGACTACGGGCATGCCCAAAGGCGTGATGTACCCAATCGGCGCGTTTACGCAATATTTTATCGCCTCTGGTGCAGCAGGCCGAGAACTGGAGCCCCCAGCCTCTAGGAGTGAATTTGCGGATTACTTGCAGCGTGTGGAACAACCTCCGGTGAGCTTGCCTGGTTGCCCGTTGATGCACGGCACTGGCATATGGCTTGGTAGCTTTTTGCCCATGCTGCTTGGTGGAACCGTGGTCACCACGTCTAAGTTGGGTATGGATCCCGATCGACTGCTGGGCATGGTGGAGGAATTTCGGGTGACAGACCTCGTTATAGTGGGTGACGCGTTTGCCCGTCCCTTATTAAACTCGCTAGATGGCGCTAAACGCCGCGGTACCCCATATGACATCAGTAGCCTTAAGCAAATTGCTTCAAGCGGTGTGATGTGGAGCATGGAAACCAAACAAGGATTACTCGCCCATCATGACATGGTTCTCGCAGACATCATGGGGTCAACCGAAGGTGGGATGGGTAGCTCTATCACAACGCGCGAAGGCATCAGTGCCACAGCAAAGTTTGAGCTTAGTGAAGGTGTGCGGGTTATTACTGACGATGGGCGCGCTGTGGCGGCGGGCTCAGGCGAGATGGGCAAGATCGCGACGTCAGGCTTAGTGCCGTTGGGTTATTATAAAGATGCGGAAAAGTCTGCGGCGACCTTCCGCGAAATCGATGGTGTTCGTTACAGTTTTCCCGGCGACTACGCCACTGTGGAAGCGGATGGCTCGATCACTTTATTAGGCAGGGGCAGTGCCTGCATCAATACGGCGGGTGAAAAGGTATTTCCGGAAGAAGTCGAAGAGGCGGTTAAGCGCTTTACCCTGGTTCATGATTGCTTGGTGGTGAGTGTCCCAGATGAGCGCTTTGGCGAACGGATTGTTGCTGTGGCCTCTTGTCTTGAAAACTCAGCTGCTACTCAGGAAGACATTGTCGACTTTTGTCGCGAGCAGTTGGCGGGTTACAAGGTACCTAAGCAGGTGTTGTTGGTTGAGCAAGTGCGTCGGGCACCAAATGGTAAGGCCGATTACAAGTGGGCCAAGGCCGAAGCAATGAGGGCTTTCGCATGAGCGATTTGCGAGAGATTGATGACTCTGCGGTGGGTCCGCTCGCGGGAATCCGTGTTGTTGATTTAACCTCGATGATTTCGGGGCCGATAGCCACCATGATGTTGGCGGATCAAGGCGCGGACGTGATTAAAGTCGAGTCATTGGCGGGCGACCTAGTGCGTGGCGCTGGGCCTAATCGGTCGGGTATCACCTCAACCTTTATCTCCTCCAACCGCTCCAAACGGGGCTTGGCGCTCAATTTAAAGACGCCGGAGGGTGCGGAAATTCTTCGGGATTTGCTGGGTACCGCGGATGTAATGGTGCAAAACTTTCGGCCGGGCACTATTGAGCGAATGGGATTTGGCGAAGCGGCGGTGCGTGCTCTGCGTGACGACATTATCTACGTTTCAATTAGCGGGTTCGGCGAGAACGGACCCTTTGCGCATCAGCGAGTCTACGATCCGGTCATTCAAGCATTGTCAGGATTAGCGGCGATACAGGCGGATGGCGAGACTGGGCGACCCAAAATGATCCGGACGATCATTCCAGATAAAACTACTGCCGTGACCGCGGCTCAGGCCATTACTGCCGCGCTATTTGCACGTGAGCGAACCCGTAAGGGTCAGCATGTTAAGTTGGCGATGCTCGATGTCATGGTGTCCTATCTTTGGCCGGAAGGCATGTCGGGTATGACCCTAGTCGGACGCGAGGTAAAGGCGCAGCGTGCACAGCTTTCGCCAGATCTCATTTTTGCAACTACGGATGGTTACATCACTGCGGGTGCGGTCAGTAACATTGAATGGGAAGGGTTGTGTAAGGCGCTTGATCGCCAAGAATGGATTGAGGATGAGCGCTTTTTGACCGTCAATGATCGGGCGGTTAATGCCACTTTGCGGTTAACGATGACCGGGGAAATCTTGGCGACTAACAGTTCCGAGTATTGGCTGGCTAGGCTGGATGCGGAAGGCGTGCCCTGTGCGCCTGTTTTGAGTCGGGAAGACGTGCTCCAACATCCACAAATTACAGCGAATGACTTGCTGAATGAATACGACCATCCTGTTGCCGGGCGCATCCGCCAGCCTCGCCCGGCGGCGTTATTCGACCAAACGCCCGCAGCGATTCGGCGCCATGCGCCGGCTTTGGGCGAGCACAACGCGGAGTTACTAGAAGAGCTGGGTTACAACGAGCAACGACGACAGCAGTTAATCGATGCCGGTGTCATTGACAAGGGTTAGCTCAGAGGTTTTGTTTATTGTTGCGCGCAATTCGTTCGTGGCGAGCTCTAGCGCCGCCCGCGACAATAAATAGTGGCGCAATGCTCGCAACACCAATCAGGCCCGTAAGAATCAAGAAGGCCATTTGATAATTGCCCGTGGTGTCGTAGATGTAAGCGGCTAAGGGCGAGGCTGATAATAAAAAAGGCAGTTCAACAAAACGCAGGGCGCCAGTGGCCATCCCGAAGCTTTGACTGCCCAGCGCTGTGGATATGGAGAAGGTGCGCAAAGGCGACATGCCGGCATAACCAAAACCGTAAAGACACGCGGCGAGAATCGAAAGTTCCGTGCTCTCGGTTGTGCCGAAGATAAGTAACGCAGATCCCTGACAGAAAAGTTCTAACCAGATTGTGACCTTGGCTCCAAGGTAATCCGCCAGCCACCCTGTAACGGGCTTACCTAAGGCGGCGAAGGCAGCGGTTGCGGACATAATGCCTGCTGCAGTCGACGTGTCGATCCCGATATCCTGCAAATGAGAAAACAGGTGCATCATTACCGCTGTGAACACGCAGGTCATCGAGCCAAAGATCACGCCGATGCTCCAGAACGCCGGTGACCGATACATCTCAGCTAACGTCCAGATACGAAGGTCTTCCTCAATCTCTATGACCTCATTGGCGTGGCGTCTAACGTATTCTCGGCCGTCTCGAACTTCACCGATATCCTCAGGCCGGTCCTTCATGAATAGGTAAATGACAGGTAACAAAACAAACAAGGTGGTGACACTGAAAACGAGATAGGCGTTGGACCATCCGTAATGCTCGATGAGCTTGTTAACCACTGGTGGCATGGCAACCCCAGCTAACGATGCACCGAGTACCGCAAAGGAAATCGCGCGCCCGCGCCAATGATCGAACCAACTGATTACGGAGCGGTGCCACGCTTGCCCACCCATGCACACCATTCCGACCCCCATTCCGATGGACACCGCCAAAAAATACTGGATTAGATTCTCCACCATGGAGAGAAGTGCATAGCTTGTTGCAACGATTACAGTGCCCAGCAGCAGCAATTTCCGCGCTGACCCGTGGTCCAGATAACGGCCGATATACGGTGCAACAATGGCGCTGGTGACCGCCGCAAGAGAAAAGCCCATGGAGATGCGGAAGCGCTCGCCACCGTCCAACGCCTCTGCTAAAGACGGCAGGAATATGCCGCGAGAATAAGAATAGAACCCGGTACCCAAGAAGCTTAAAAGTGCGGCGACCGCCACAATCGCCCAGCCGTAGAAAAATTGATATGAGCCAGGGGTTGGTGAATGTTGGTTTTGCTTAGTGATGTCTCCCTCCCAAGTGACCGAGTATCTCAGTTTTGCAACCTTTCGTCGCCTTGAGGCACACAATCGCAAGACGAGGACGTAATCTTCCCAACGAAATTGCGCGAGCGCAGGGCAGGAGGATAAGTGACTTGATCAGAAAACTCTGTTTGTTGGGGTGTGTGGGCTGTCTGATTTTCGTGGCTGGGATTGGTGCCGATATCAAACAAGCGCTTGCTGAGTCTTCTGTAATCGTCGGCGGCTCGTTAGTCACGCAGGCGCCATTGCACCCCAGTGTCGCCTCGGACAGCAACTTGGTTCCTGCTTCGCTCGTGCAGCTGTCGACCCAGTTCACGACCGTGCTTTGGGTAGAGTTAGAGCCTGGTCTGTTGCACGTTTTGCGCCGCCAGAAAAGCACTGGCCATTGGCGCACTATCCTTACCCGACCGGTGTCTATCGGCAAGGCGGGCAGCGGCAAACAATTGGAGGGGGACAATAAAACGCCGATCGGCATCTACTCGGTTCATGATTTTATCCACGATGAAAAACTGATGGACTTATATGGCGTTGGCGCGTTTCCCCTAAACTATCCGAATAAATGGGATCGGCTGCTTGGTCGTACAGGATCGGGGATTTGGTTGCATGGTTTGCCCAAGTCTGTGCGTACTCGTCCGCGCTTAGACAGCGAAGGCTGTGTGGTCATCGACAACAAAACCTTGGAGTGGATGAGCGCGTATATCGAGCCCGAGCGCACGCGTATTGTGCTGGGGTCGAAGATGCATTGGTTAAAGGCGGAAAACCACCAAAGCCACCGTCAGCGATTGAATTCGCGGTTGCATGACTGGCTGGCGGCATGGTCGAGCTTGGATATGGACGGTTACCTTGAGTTCTATCACCCTGAGTTTAATGACGGCCAGAAAGATTTGGCTGAGTGGGCATCTTACAAGCGTCAGCTTAACGGCGTTAAGAGCTGGGCAAAGGTAACTGCGCAAGACGTGAATATGTTCGCCTATCCAGGCGAAGGTGATCTTGTGGCGATGGAATATCTGCAGCGTTATAACAGCAGTAATTACAAGCATTTTGGTCGTAAAGTGCTGTTTTGGCGGCGCAGTATCAACGGTCAATGGCAGATCGTCTCCGAGTATTCGGGGCAGCTTTGATGCGCCTGTGCATGTGGCTCGGGTTATCGCTGCCGATCGTGCTAATCATCGGCGGCTGCGCTGCCTTTACGCCGCCTCGGGTAGACCTTGAGTCGGCGGGTTCTTCTAGTGATGCGGCTGAACCCGAGATCGACATTGATAAGGACAGTCGACAACCGCTGCCCGGCATTGTGCGAGCACCAGAACATTCGGCGGCGAAGACGGTAGCTGATGCGGCCGACTCGTCTGTCGCAGTGGAAACGGGGCCGAGCCAAGCAACGGCCTCTGCCGGTACTGACACACCATCTCAACCTGCTGTTGAGAAGGACGTACCAGAGGACGCCCCGCCAACTGTTGCAGAAAAGGCTCTTCGCGAACTGTGTAAGCAAATCGGTGCGAAATTGGGTTCTGTCAGTGAGCAGGATTGCATCGCTCAGGATTTAACCATGACTGACGGCTGGTCGGTTCAAGGTCGACCGATTGCGTTCAAGTCATACTCCGTGAGTGGTGATCAGACACAACAGCCGGGTCGGGTATTGTTGATCGGTGGTATCCATGGCGATGAATACTCCTCAGTGTCGATTTGCTTTCGCTGGATGGAGTTTCTTGATCAGGATCCTACGAACGCTTTTGAATGGATTGTAGTGCCCGCAGCAAATCCTGATGGGTTGTTGCAAAAAAAATCACAGCGACAAAATGCTCGGGGTGTCGACTTAAACCGTAACTTCCCCACCGGCGACTGGAATCGGCTGGCCTTAGCTCAGTGGCGTTCCCGATCTAAAGAGAATCCTCGTCGTTACCCCGGTGCATATGCTGCCAGTGAGCCTGAAGTCCTATGGTTGTTGCAGCAAATTAGAGAGTTTCAACCGGATGTTGTCATAGCAATCCATGCGCCCTACGACCTACTCGATTATGACGGTCCGCCCACTGCGCCGCAGCGAGTGGGGACGCTAGGGCTTTATCGATTAGGCGTATTCCCAGGCTCTCTTGGCGGTTACGCGGGTATAGATCTGGGTATTCCGGTAGTGACGATTGAGTTGCCTCATGCAGGGATAATGCCGCGCAAGAACGAGATCCATAGTATGTGGCTGGATCTAATTGCTTGGGTCCATGACCAAGTTGCCGCGTCGGTAACTGACCGAGTTACTGCCGCGGGTTAGCGTCTATACAGGCCCCGTCGGCCAGTTATACACTCTCAAGCCTCGCAGAGAATTGTGCGGCAGCAGGCTGTATCGCCTGAAACTCAGGGCGAAACGCGCTCAAAGATAAATACCAAGGAGAGTTCACTATGGCGATGCAACGTACGCCGCTATTAATGTCGAATATTCTAGATCGAGGCGCTCAAGTTGCGCCGAATGAAGAAATTGTCACAGCCACGGAGTCTGGCGTTCGTAGGCAAACGTATAAACAAACCCGTGACCGAGCGCATCAACTTGCGCATGCATTGGCGGCAGCGGGTATTCAAGTGGGAGATCGGGTGGGTACGTTTAGGTGGAACGGCTCGCGCCACATAGAGGCGTAGCATGCATGAGCAGGCATGCGATCCGAACAGCAGAACGCACAC
>ERZ802827.1127-NODE-1127-length-13621-cov-8.70699_pt1 | contig 13621 bp, 10 predicted proteins | sample MGYA00345652_ERZ802827 | MGnify/ENA primary metagenome ERZ802827 (study PRJEB30503, sample SAMEA104212372) | marine metagenome | biome: Westerlies Biome; feature: [SRF] surface water layer (ENVO:00010504) within the epipelagic zone...; material: water... | reverse complement strand
GAGTGCAGGCGCGATCGCATTGAGATCAAAAGGATCCACGCTTCCTTCATGGCCCATCAAACCATCATCAAGAATCAGTCGCCGCAGAGCTGCTTCCCCGACAAGGCCCAGTCAGAACAATTCGAATTCTGCAAACCCAATTGACTGGATCAGGGGCGTGGCGTCGTGAAGTCGCGCAGAACCGTGCCGATCGCATCCACGGCTCCACTGGCCCCTCCAGCCTCTGCAGCCTCCTGGGCTAGTGCAGCCGCTGCAAGGCTGAATGATGGGTCATCGAGAACCTGGCGGACAGCCGCACGGATGGCTGCCGGCTCAGGATTGGCCGTCGCCAGATCGATCGAAGCGCCGGTTCGCAGCAGACGCGCACAAACCTCAGGTTTGTCCTCACTCTCACCAGCCGTGACCATCGGGATCCCATGGGACAGCACGGCCTGCACACCCTGAAACCCGCCGTTACTCACCACCAGCGATGTTTTCGGCAGCAAGGCGGCATAGGGGATGTAGCTGGCCGCCCTGGCATTCGCAGGCAAGGGGCCCAGCGATTCGAGGCCACCATCAAGCCGCCCAGTGCAAGCCACGACCAGCACAGGCTCATCAGCCAGTGCGTCCAATGTGGGGCGAAGCAGTTGGGCAGGGTCATTGCTGATCGTGCCCTGCGTGACATGCACAACCGTGGCGTGGTCAAGGTCAGTCCACCACGCTGGAGGCGTGAATGCTTCATCGCTGTTCTCCAGCAAGGGGCCAGCGAACAGGACCTGCGGCGGACAGTCGGGCCTGGGGTACTCGAAGCTCCGCACCGTTCCGCTCAGCACGAGATGAGGCGACACAACATCAAACAGCCAAGGACGGACCGGAGGCAAAGACAATGCCTGCCGAGCCTGATCGGCGCGCTTGCGAAGCGATCGAAACAACACCGATCGCGTGATCCGCTGCAACAGGCGATTGCGAATCCGACCCGACCAAGAATCATCCGGAGGCAGCGCAAGCCCGAACGGCGCCAAGGCACGACTGGGCAAGGTCAGCACCGTGCAGCACAACTGAACCCAAGGTCGACCGGTCTTTTCCGCCCACCAGGCACCGGCCATCAAAAAGCTGTCGCACACCAGCAGTTCAGCGGGACTCTCCTCATGGAGGCGGAGCAAATCCTTGCAATACCCTTCGCATGGCCCGATGAAAAACGTGGCGAGATCGAAGCGCAACTTGTTCAGGCCATGCAGGCAGTCACGATCAGCCTGCAGGTGATCAGGCACCAGCTCGGGGCGTGAGTAATCAAAGCCCTCCTGAAAAGCGCAGTAGTCCGCACCAGTTCCCTCGACACGCTCCCGGAAGGCAGCGCCTGTCAGCCAGCGCACCCGATGACCACGCCTGACGAGCTCTCTAGCAATCGGCAGCATGGGCTTCACGTGACCGAAAACCGGAACTGATAACAGCAGAATCTCAGCCACAACTGCTTGATCCAAATGCTGTCAATCCTGGCTCAGCGATTGATGCAGCGCCTGGCTGGACGAGCGCTGCCGGCCTTAATTTCAGTTGCCCTGCATGCCGTGGTCACCCCTAAAGAACATCGCAAACGGTTTCTCGTGGCGAACGAGCGGCTGGGCTCTTTCCGCCAAAACCTGAAACAACGAACCAAAAGCACTTTCTCAAGCGTTGGATTGGAACAGCCAAGAACAGAAAGAAACTACCAAATTCAACATCTTTTTAGTCAGCTCGACCGCAATCGTGATGGCAATCTCAGCCTTGAAGAACTGCGTCATGCACTGGCAATAGACGAGGCAAGCAATGGTACCCAACCACGACGGACATCAGCACTGAATGATCAATTAGAGGCAACGATAGCTTCGATGGATCTCAATGCTGATGGACGAATCGACCACAATGAATTCAATCTGCTCATCCAACGACGTCAACGACTGCGACAGGAAGAGGAGCGCTTACTGCTGTACTTAATGCCAGTAGATACCAATGGCAACGATCGTCTCGACCACGGCGAACTCGACCGACTCCTGACGAGCATCGACCAGTCACCACTCACGTCAAAAGAACAAGCATTTGTTTTCATGGGCGACAAGCAAAGCATAAGCTGGCATGATTTTGTCGATCGCCTTCTATTGAGCTAAATCGTGGAAGAGCCTAAAACGTTGAGCGATTGCTCGCAGAGCCTGGACCTGCGAGCGCTTCATTGCGAAGCTGCTGGACCAAACCGTTGCGCTTGAGCTGGCTAATCGAAAGGTTGATGCGCTTCACCGTTTCAGGATTAAGCTTGGGGGACAAGGCAAATCCCTGAAGTTCTGGGCGAATGCCAGACATCGACAAAACAGGGATGATTCCGGAAGAACCCCCATGCGACTGGAGATAACGAAGTTGCAACTCATCTGCCAGCACCGCATTCACGCGACCCTCTTTGAGAGCAAACAAGGAATCACGAATCGAATCAATCGGAACACGTGCAGACTGGGACTGACGCGAAGAATCAGCCAACTGCATTCCAAGCTCTTTCAATAATTCCTCGCTGACAGTTCCAGACTTATAACCAACGCGCATCGCTGATAATTCATCAAAAGAGTTCAAACGACGACTCGCCAAACCTTGCGCTTCCTGAACCAATTCAACAGTGAGAAATCCCACCAAAACCGCACTAGAAATATTCCGAACAACATAAGCCGCCATCAATACAGCGCGACCTCTCGTCGTATCAACAATCTCCGCATCACCCTCACCAGTAAGAATAATCGTAAAGACTTTGACAAAGCGATGCAAGGGACTCTTCCCCCGAGGCTCAACCAAACTCGAGTAATCCTCAACCCACCAAACCAGTGCACTCATCACAAACAACAAAAGTGTCAAAAGAGCGACCATTCGCACCAACGAAGGACTGAGCATCGCCGCAAGAAAAGCTCGACTCAAACTGAAAGGATCATTGGCGACCATGACAGCCTGACCATCCTCCTGGAAAGGCAAACTAAATTGATATTTACGAAGCCGACCAGGACTTAAATTGATACATTCAACAGCGACATCAAGTTCATTCAAGCGTGTCGCATCCAACATCGACTGAATAGAAGACATCGGCAACAGCCTGTAATGCAGATTTTCGCGTTGCGCAACTTGCGTCCAAAGCTCAACAGCCAGTCCCTTCCAAACACCAGCTTCGCGATAACTACAAGGCTGGCTCCCCTCAACCACGCCAACTCTTAAAACACGAGGCTTTGCCAATGCAACGGCTGGAGTGCAAAAACCCCAACCAATCAACAGCAGATTAGCAATCAAGAAAAGACGCTTACAGCGCTGATTCCTTCGCAGCAAACCAGTTACTTTCCCATTCATCATCATTCCTGAAGAATTCTAAGCTGCCAAACATTCATGAGCGCAGTTCTTCGCTAAAACCTCACAATCCGCGTGATCGCCTCATCAACGGGCATCACAGCGATGCACTTCCTCAGCAGTGTGAGCCCCCGTCACCATCCAAACAATGGCGAAGCAAGATCGTGGATGTCGATACCCTCCCTTCGGGATCTCAAAACTCAGCGAGGACTATCGATTGTGGGATCGACGTGCTGCGAGGGTTCGGGCCAGCCGCCGTCCTCGGTGAACATCTACAGCTTCAGAACAGGGTCCATGCGGCCATGAACCTCCCACCAGACAGCATCGTGCGATTGGGTTCAGGCGCGATCACACGGAGAGACGCCCTCCCTACCCCTGCACGCCGATGCATTGAAGCCATCCGCTCTTCGTTCATAAGCTTGTTTGCCTGCATTGATCAAGCCTTCTCCATGCCCGCCAACAGCAAGAGTCTGCTGAAACGGTTAGCTGTTGACCTGGCAAAACTCTGCAGCAATCCCGACGATCTTGATCACGCTTTTGATCTGCTGAATGCCAGCTACGGGACCGACGTGGCCCAGGCCGCTCGCAATCGCCTCAAAGAGGATCCCTCCATCCAACCGCTGATCGCCGAGCAGTACTGGGGTGAATGGCCATCACTGAGCGATCTGCGGTCGATGCCGGCCGGCTCTCTGGGACATGTGTATGGAACCTTCATGGCATCACAAGGGCTGAACCAATTGCCCAACCCCCAATTGGGTGACTCCGTTTCTTGCGAAGACACCTATCTGCAACACCGCATTCGCCACACCCACGACATCTGGCATGTGATTGCCGGGCTGCCGATCACCATGGCTGGCGAAGCTGCTGCCAACGGCCTGACCACAGAACAACTGCGCTGGCCGGGGAGCGCCCTGCTCATCAGTGCCGATTTGATCCACCGCGTGAGCGAATCTGAGGCAAGCCAAACCAAGGGGAGCGATCGAACGGTCGACCTCGGCGTCGCTGTTGCCTACGGCCTCAGCCTCGGAGCCAGGGCAAAACCACTCCTTGCTCAACGCTGGGAAGAGGGTTGGGAACGACCGCTGAGTGATTGGCGAGACGCCCTCGGAATAAGCGACCTCATCGCCCAGAGCCCCTTCCCTCCTCTCGCCGGTGACCGATCACCGCTGCCTTCGGCAACCATCGTGGGCAGCTGGTCGTTGGAGAGCCTCACCATCCGTGATGCGGGAGGCGCAGAGGCCGTTCCCATCTGGGGTGAGCAACCTCTGGGCCAACTGACATACACCGCCGATGGGCGCATGAGTGCGGTGCTGTGCAAAGCCGGACGATCAACAAGGTCCCCCAGTGCCGGGGCCGCTGACGTTGCCGAACAAGCAGATCTCTTTCGTCATTCCTATGGCTACGCAGGGCGCTACAGCCTCACGGCTGCAGGCGTTGTCCATCACGTGGAGGTTGCTGCTGATCCGAACTGGATCGGCACAGACCAGCACCGCATCACCCACCTCGAGAATGATCAATTGACCATCACCACAACAGCCATTCCCAGCGTTGTTTCTCCAGATCCGGTGTCCTACGAGGCGATCTGGAGAAAACTTCCATCCGCCCAGGCCGCCATTCCTACCCCGAGGTAGGTCCCCAGTCCATATCCCAGAAGGCCAAGGGCCACGCCTGCCACCGCAAGATCATTCCGATGGATGGCCGTGGCCAAAGCGAGGGCAGTACTGGGGCCCCCGATCGCAGCCTGGGAAGCCACAAGCATGTCTGCAAGCGGAACGCGCCAGCGCGCTAACACCAGCACGAGGACACCATGCATGCCGACCACAATGGCGGCGTAAAGAAGAATCCAGACGCCCTCCGTCAACACCCCAGCGAGTGGCGTCCCCAAGCCCACCACAGCGAAAAACGGTTGGATCAGAAACTGACCGAATTCGCTGCAAGCACGCCGCGACTCCGCGCCTGGACCCTGGGCCAGCACGACAGCAACCGTGGTGAGCACAAGGATGGAGGGGGCCGCAAACCCAATGCCAGCCAGACCCTTGCTGAACAGATCACTCAGCCCGAGGGCGACCAGACCCCAGAGCAGTGCCGCTGGCCAGACCCACCCTGCAGGCTGCGCCTGGGAGGCTGACGGAGAGAGCGCCAACGACGGCGGCCGACCGACCGATCGCTTCAGACGATCACTGCGGCCGAACCCAACGCTCAACGCGAACCAGAGCGTGAACACAATCTGATCAGCAGCTGTCGCCAAGGCCAGCAACGCATCCGGCGGAGACAAGATGCGCCCCACCGAGACAAGGTTGAGGCTTCCACCAGAAAACGTTGCGGCATACAGGCCCATGAGCTCAGAACGCTGATCTCCAAGCGGTTGCGCCAGCGCGACCGCACCCACCAGAACACCCACCAGGGTGGCCAGCACAGCAAGGCCAAAGAGGAGCAGCAAAGGCCGAGCCCGCTGAAGCAGGGACTTCAGCCTGATGGCGAGCAACAGCTCAGCGATCGCCAGCGACGTCAGTGGACCACTGATCCAGGCGGAGATCCGCTCGTCAGCTTGCCAGCCGAATCCATTGCGGACCGCCACACCGAGCAGGAGCACCAGCATGGTCACGCCCAGCCTTTGCCCCCAAACCCAACGATGCGACAACCACCAGGCCAGGGCCACGATCCCAGCGATTCCAATCAAAGACAGAAGCAATGAATTGACCTGGGTCATGGCTCACGCTGCTCCTTCCCGGTGTCAACGTGGCAGCGCATCATCACCGACGCCATCCTCGTGTCAGCAACGAAGGCCCGACCGACTCTCCCCCTGCTCGAGTGGTAAGACTTCGCCATTGACGGCCATCTCGCGCAAGCGCTCGGCGATGCCTTCTTCCCTGCTGAGTCCAGCTCTGCAGCACTGATGGTGATCCTGGGCAGCCAAGGGTTACTGGGGGTGACCATTGCTCCGCTAGAGCAACGCTGCGGAGTCTTTTCATTCGCCTAGTCCATGTCGGTAGCGCTCTGCGGAGGAACAGCTCCATTCATCGCAACCTGGATGGTGGATCAAAGCGTTCCCTACGGAATGATTGCGCTGTATCCCCTGCCCTTTGCGGCAGCAAGCTGTTGGGCACTTTGGCAAGCAAGGGGACGAACTTCATCTGAATTTTGAGTCATTTCAGCAGGAGGGTTCCACCCGATGGGAACTGGCGTCACGCCGGAACAGACCTCCCAGGTAGTGGCGAACAACCGCGCGGTCCTTGCAACCCTGTTGAAAGAGGAAGCCGGCAATGGCGGCCTGAACCAAACGGTACTGATCCCACTGGGGGTGCTCCTCGATGAACACCCCCATGGCGTGATGCAAATCCTCAGGCATTTGGTTTTCCACACTCACGTGGACAGGCATCGCATCAGGGGTCTCGCGCAACTCAGGTTTTCGCTGTCAACCCATCCATCACGCCATGGCAACCGCGGCGATGTCAAAAAAACGGAACAACTTCGACTTAGCCCCTTACTGATTCAGCAAAGCCTGTGCACCACAGGGTTATCACGGATAAAATGTGTCTTGCGTTACAACACCTAGAGGTCGTCCAGCCCGTCGTCAAGGGGAAAAAAGCTTTTCCCCGTCAGGCAGGCCTAGGCCTCATCTGGCGGAGGATTCGCACGAACAGGCCTGTGGAAAAGCTGTGAAGAACGTTGTTGTCAGCGTGGATACAACGTCTGTTCACAGCTGCTGATCAATCACGAATCACTGACGAGCAAGTCCCATCAACCAACGCTTGCCAAAGCACAAACACAACAACCGACGGCCCAAGAAAAAACCAGTAGGTTCCGAGCAGCAGGGACATCACACTGTGCGGCGAACACTGGCGCTGACCCTCACCACTGCAACGTTGCTGGCTGCCTGTGGAGCGCCCAAGCCAGAGGCAGGAAAAATCCTGACGGTCAAGACGGCCCGTATCGCCGAAGCCAACTTCCAGCCGAGCATTGAAGCGATCAGCATGCTGGAATCCACCACCACAGTGTCGCTAAGACCTGAAACCGATGGTCGTGTCGTGAAGGTGCTGGCCAAAGACGGTGAACGGGTAGAGGCCGGGCAGCCGATCCTCGAGCTCGACAATGTGCAACAGAGTGCAGCTCTGAACGCTGCCCGGGCCCAAGCGCGCACCGACAAGCTCAACGCCGAGCGCTACGAGTTTCTCTTCAAGAACGGGGCCTCTTCCGCCAAACAGCGTGATCAGTACGTCACCCAGGCGATCTCCTCCCGCGACAAGGTCCTGGCCGATGCCGCCACCCTTGGCTACAAGTTTGTGCGCTCACCGATCGATGGCGTGGTGGGCGACCTCGACTCAGTCAAGCTGGGCGATTACGTAAAGGCCGGCCAAGCGATCACGGGCATCGTGGACAACTCCACCCTCTGGACCCTGATGCAGATCCCCGCCACGAGAGCGGGCGAAGTCAAAATCGGCCAGACCGTGAACGTGACCTCCCAGACCAATCCTCCGGTCAAAGGGGAAGGGGAAGTGTCCTTTATTTCCCCCTATTTCGGCGTCAGCGGCTCCAACAGCTCCCCCAACGCACTGATGGTGAAGGCCACCTTCCCCAATCTCACCGGCCAACTGAAGACCGGTCAGTTCGTGAAGAGTCAGATCGTCGTAGGGGAAAAGCAGGCCCTAGCCGTGCCTGTGCAGGCGGTGTTCATGCAGGCTCAGCAACCTTTCGTTTACGTCACGGTTCCCTTGAGCCAGGCCCTGCCGAAGATCAAGGCCTCCGCCTCCGTTCCAGACAAGCAGAAGAAAAAGCTGGAGAAACTTCCCCCCACCACTCCGATCGTGGTGCAGAAACCGGTGCAACTGGGTGAGTTGCAGAACAATCTCTATCCCCTGAAGTCAGGACTGAAGAAGGGTGACACCGTCGTGGTGAGCAACACAGCCCTGCTGAGCAACGGCATTCCTGTGAAGACCGCGAACTGAACGATCCATGGCCTTCTCCGACAAGTTCATCAAGCGGCCTGTTCTCACCACGGTCTGCAGCATTCTGATCGTGCTGATGGGCGTGATCGCGATCCCCACCCTGCCGATCGCCAATCTCCCCAACATCGCCCCGCCCCTGATCCAGGTCACAGCAAGTTACGGCGGTGCCAATTCCCTGGTCACCGAACAAGCGGTGACCAATCCGCTTGAACAACAGATCAATGGAGTTCCTGGAGCCTCCTACATCTCCTCTACCAGCAACATGGAGGGGCAAAGCATTATCTCGGTCTACTTCGACGAGACCACCGACATCGACATCGACCAGGTGAACGTGCAAAACCGCGTATCCCTGGCGATGCCCCAGCTTCCCAGCCAGGTGTCGGATACGGGCGTCTCCGTGAAGCAGTCAACCCCTTCGATCCTGCTGGCTTATCAGGTGTCATCGACGGATGGCCAGTTCGATGCGGCCTATCTCAATGGGCTGGTGTATCAACAGCTGTATTACCCCCTGGAACGGGTTCCCGGCGTTGCCACAGTGAACATCCTGGGGGGAACCAACCCCGCCTACTGGCTGTTCATCGACCCCGACAAGCTCGCGGCGAACAATCTCACCGCCAACCAGGTGGTGGATGCTGTGCAGGCGCAGAACACGACCGCCATCGGTGGTCTGGTGGGAGGACCGCCCGCGTCCGGTGACCAGGCCTACACCTACCCGCTACTGGTGCAGAACAACGGCAATCTGCTCAGCCTGGAAGACTTCGAGAATCTGATCATCAGCCGCACCGAAACAGGCAATCTTCTGCTGCTCAAAGATGTGGGCGAGGTGCAATACGGCTTCAACAACTACACAACAGCAGCAGTTGATGTCTCGAACCACGACACGGTCTCCGTGGCGGTGTTCCAGACCCCGGACAGCAATGCTCTGGATGTGGCGAATGCCGTCGTGAAACAGATCGATGCCTTTGCCGCCACCGCGCCTCCAGGCGTGACCGTGTCGCAGGTGTACAACATCGGCCAGTTCATTGAGTCCTCCGTGGAGGGCGTTGTGGATGCTCTCGGCTTGGCGATCGTGCTGGTGCTGCTGATCCTGTTCATCTTTCTGCAGAACTGGAGGGCCACGGTGGTGCCCAGCCTGGCCATTCCAATTTCCCTGGTGGGCACCTTCGCCTTCATCAAGGTGTTCGGGTTCTCCATCAATCAACTCACCCTGCTTGGTCTGGTACTGGCCACAGGCCTAGTGGTGGACGACGCCATCGTGGTGATTGAAGCGGTGTCGAAGAACATCGAATCAGGCATGAAGCCCAGGCAGGCAGCGCTGGCGTGCATGGGAGAGCTGTTCGGCGCCCTCGTGGCCACGGCTCTTGTGCTGATGGCGGTGTTTGTTCCTGTGGCGTTCTATCCGGGAAGCATCGGCATCATCTACCAGCAGTTTGCGCTCACGATCGCCTTTTCAATCGCCATCTCCGCCTTCAACGCCCTCACCTTCTCGCCCATGCTGTCGGGCCTGATCCTCAAACCGGGTGAGACCGCTCCGCCGAAGGGCTGGATCTGGCCCGTGGCCGGAGTGATCGTGGGTCTGGCCTTCGGACGCTTCAGCTCCGCCGCCTTCGGCAACTGGACTTACGTTCTGGGCGTGGTGGTGGGAGGCATCGCAGGGGCGAACCTTTCCTTGATCTTCAGGGTGTTCAACACCAATTTCTCCCGGCTCCAGAACGGCTACGCCCGGCTCATCCGCACCTTGATCAAGGCCCGGCGCTGGGTGATGGTGACCCTGGCCGGCGGCATTGTGCTCACGGTTTTGGCCTTCACGGCCCTTCCCTCAGCGTTCATTCCCGATGAAGACCAGGGCTATCTGGCCGGCTTCTACCAGCTGCAGAACGGTGCATCGCTCAGCCAGACCGAAACAATGGCCAAGCAGATTGCGGCAATCCTCAAAGAAGAAAAGGATGTGCTCAACGCCAACGTGGTCAGCGGTTACGGCTTCAACGGGTCCAGCCCCGACCAGGGCACGATCCTGATCGGTCTGAAGCCGCTCAGCGAACGACCTGGTGCAGCGAACAATTCCTTCGCCATCGCTGATCGACTGAACGCCAAGCTCTCGTCATTGAGCAGCGGCTTGGCAGTTGTAGGCCAGCCTCCTGCCGTTCCAGGGTTCTCAGCCCAAGGTGGTTTTTACTTCCAGTTCAACGATCTCACCGGCAATTACAGCTTCAACCAGCTCGATGATCAGGCGCAGACGCTGATCAAGGCCGGAAAAGCCAGCGGTAATTTTTCGAGTCTGTACACCCAGTTCATTCCCAGTGCCCCGGCCTTCGGACTGAAGGTGGATCGGGCCGTGATGGGAGCGCTGAATGTGGATTACAAGGAGGCAATGAGCACGATCGCCGTACTGGCCGGTGGCTCCTACACGGGCCTCACTTACGAGAATGGACAGGTTCGGAATGTGTACGTACAGGCCGGCGAAGAGCAGCGCGACACCGTTGAAAAAATTCTCAGCTATTACGTGAAAAATCGCGATGGCGATCTCATCCAGGTGTCACAGTTCGCCAAGTCGGAACTATCAAGTGCACCGCCGATCATCAGTCACTACAACCTCTACCGCACCGTTTTGATTCAGGGTGCCCAGGCAGTCGGCAAGAGCTCCGGGCAAGCTCTGAGTTCAATTCAGGCCTTGTTTAAAAAAGAGAACTTCAACAACATCGGTTACGCCTTCACGGGCCTTGCCGCCCTGCAACTCTCAGCCGGCAGCGCCAGTGTGCTCGTGTTCGGCTTCGGCATCCTGATCGTGTATCTGGTGCTCTCAGCGCAATACGAGAGCTACGTCACCCCGGTGATCATCCTGATGACCGTGCCCCTGGCCATGCTTGGCGCCCTGGTGTTCCTTGCCATCCGCTCCATCGACCTCAACATCTACGCCCAGGTTGGACTCGTAACCCTGATTGGTCTGGCAGCCAAAAATGGCATCCTGATTGTTGAGGTGGCCGAGCAACACCTCGAGGAGGGCATGAGTGCCAGCGATGCAGTGATTGCATCAGCTGAATCAAGACTGCGGCCGATCCTGATGACGGCCATCGCTGCTCTCGCGGGCTTTCTACCCCTGGTGGTGGCCAACGGCGCCGGCGCTCAAAGCCAGCAATCCCTGGGCACCGTGATTTTCGGCGGATTGGTGGTCGCCACCGTGCTCTCCCTCGGCGTGGTGCCGCCTTTCTATGTGGTGATCAAGGGTCTGGAAGAACGCTTCTTCGGCAGAAAACAAGGAGACGGTGATGAGGATGAATCCTTTGCCAGTGCCACCTAACTCGGCCCACTGGACCTGGCAGCAGCCCGATGGCTGCGATCTCGATGTGGCCTGGTGCCGGCAGGGCCAAGACAACAGTGCATCGCCGGCGGTGGTGCTGGTGCATGGCTTCGGTGCCAGCAGCGGCCACTGGCGTCACACCATGCCGTCGCTGGCAGAGCGAACCCCCACCTTCGCCCTCGATCTGATCGGCTTCGGCGGCAGCAGTCAGCCAAGGGCCGTGCTGCCCAGCGATCCCGATGCCGACCTCCAGGCACCGAGCGATGAAGCGCTTGTGTATGGCTTCGATCTCTGGGCTGAGCAAGTGGAGGCCTTCTGCCGGCAGATCGTGCAGCGCCCGGTGCTGCTGGTGGGCAATTCGATCGGCGGTGTAGTGGTGCTCCGCGCAGCCCAACGGCTGGGGGTGCACTGCAAGGGCGTGGTACTGATCGACTGCGCCCAGCGGCTGATGGATGACAAACAGCTGGCCAGCCAACCGGCCTGGATGGCTTGGATCCGGCCATTGCTGAAAGCCCTGGTGAGCCAACGCTGGCTGAGCACAGCCCTGTTCCGCAACGCGGCCAGGCCCCGGGTGATCCGCAGCGTGCTCGGCCAGGCCTACCCGAGCGGAGCCAATGTTGACGACCAACTGGTTGACCTGCTGTACCAACCAACGCAGCGACCCGGGGCCGCCGAGGCTTTCCGAGGCTTCATCAACCTCTTCGATGACCACCTGGCTCCAGAGCTGCTGGCGAACCTTGAACAGCCGGTGCATCTGATCTGGGGGGAACGGGATCCCTGGGAACCCGTGGCAGAAGCCCGCGATTGGGCTGAGCGCTTTGCCTGCGTCGAATCACTCACGGTGCTTCCTCTGGTGGGACACTGTCCGCACGACGAAGCACCGCAGGCTGTCAACGACCGGTTGCTGGAGATTCTCCAGGCGCAGGGAGCATGACCGACACCACCACGCAGGCCCGCCTGGATCAACTGGCTGTCCAGTGGAACGAAGCGGAAATTCCCCGACCATCCCTCGACCGTTGGCTCGCGCAATTTGAAGCGGACGACTACGGCATCGCCCTGCGGCTGCTGGAGTGCATCGAGATGCACAGCTGGGCCAGGCTGCTGCGTGAATGCCGGCTGCTCCACCAACGGCTTTGCAGGGATCTGGCCAGCGATGGCTTTGACGTGGCCAGCTTCCGTGACATCGACTTCACGCGAGCCTTCGTGTGCAAAAGCGGTGATCTGATTGCCTACGCCTATCGCAAGGCCAACCGCTTGCCGGTGACCTGTTTCCGCAGCATGGAGTCCTTACTGGCCCATCCGCCAGCAGACCACGAACGTCGCGCCCTGGTGGTGCTGGATGACTACATCGGCACCGGATCGCAGTTCCTGTTTCATTTCCTGGCGCGGAAACCGGCCCATCTCAACCTGCTGCAGCGCTACGCCAAGGTGCGGGTCGGGGCGATCGTGGTACACGACGATGCTCGGCACAAATGGAAGTTGCTACAGCACCGCTGCTTCCACGATGTGATGGCCATTGAAGAGCGAGAGCTGGCCTGCATCGATTTCTCTGGCGAACGGGAGCAACTCATCGAGGCCTTGGCTCAGCTCGACTGGACCAATTGCGGATTAGTGGCAGCCCAAAAAGACTTTCCCGTCACCGCCCATCCCTGCCTCACACAAAACGAACGGCGATCCTTGCAGCACTTCCTCAGGAAGCAACAACAAAAGGAAGGAACCGGCACCACCGAATTTCTGTTGGGCCACCACTCATTTTTTTATGGAGCTCCGAACGCTCTAGCCCGAGTGCTCCTCCCCCTGTTCAAACGGGTGGAGGATTTCACCGCTTACGACAGCAGCACTCTGGTGGGATTGCCCGCAGCGATCATCGATTACGACATCGACAATGTTCAGGCAATCTCTTATCTCAGTTGAAACCGAAGCGAGGAGGAATCCTCAGCAAGCGACGTACGCCTCAACTTGATCACTGAGACGGCGCAGTCCAGCGAGACCATCTCGCTCAAGATTGCGAACGCGATCCCGGCTGATTCCGATGACACGGCCGATGCCGGTG
>ERZ802827.1117-NODE-1117-length-13691-cov-49.6984_pt1 | contig 13691 bp, 9 predicted proteins | sample MGYA00345652_ERZ802827 | MGnify/ENA primary metagenome ERZ802827 (study PRJEB30503, sample SAMEA104212372) | marine metagenome | biome: Westerlies Biome; feature: [SRF] surface water layer (ENVO:00010504) within the epipelagic zone...; material: water... | reverse complement strand
AGATTGAAAAATTCGATGGGGCCACCGCCGTAGAACGTGTTTTGTGACTCGAACTCCACGTGCCCCTCGTTGTTGTAATAACCCGGGGTGCAGGACTTCTGAAACTCTTCGGTCTGCCTCGCCACACGTTTTATCGTATTAATCCAAGCCTTCTCTGCCTTCTCTGACGCGTCTACGCGGGTGGCACCACGTTTCTTCATCTCACCTAAAATGTAGGCCGTCTGCATCGCATTCTCATCGAGTGCAAAGGTATAGGTTGCCGTAAAGCCCGACTGCTGTGGCCCGAAGAAAAAAGCGTTTGGAAAGCCACGCGTATGAAGGCCATGAAACGTTGCCATACCATCGGCCCATTTTTCGGAGATCGTAAGACCATCGATCCCCGTAATCGAGTAGCCGGCTCTGCGAGAATAGTCAGTCCCCACCTCGAAGCCTGTTGCGAACACAACGCAATCGACATCAAAGGCCTCACCATTAGCAACCAGTCCGGTCTCAGTAAAAGCCTCAACACCTTGGCCATCGGTATCGATCAATCTGACATTGGGCCGGTTAAATGCCTGTAAGTACTCATCGTGAAAGCAAGGCCGTTTACAAAACTGGCGGTAATAGGGCTTGAGTGACTCTGCCGTTTCCGTGTCCTGCACGACGCTCTCGGCGCGGGCGCGAACTTTTTCCATCTTGGCAAAGTCAGCCATCTCCATTTTTTCTTGGAGGCCCATTGCGACCATCGCCTTATCCGTGAGGTATTGCTTGAGGCCTCGCTCCTTTCGCGCGTTTGACAATGCCCAGCCAAGAGTCCACGTGAAGAGCCGCCAACCACTCGGGCGAAAATGGCGAAGCCCACCAAAAATGTCCCGAAACGCTTCGGTCCAACCATCTCGAACTAGATCTTCCTTCACTGGCATTCCGGAGAGAATGGCTTCGAAATTCGTACGGCGTTGGTGGTGCCAGCCGGCGGGCTGCTGCGCTAACCACGCAGGATCAATCTCCGTGTTATTGCGAACATCGATCGAGGACGGAGTTCTTTGAAATACATAGAGTTGTTTGGCGCTGGCCGCAAGATGAGGAACACACTGAACGGCGGTAGCGCCGGTTCCAATAACAGCCACACGCTTGTCAGCGAGCTTATCGAGACCACCGAACGCATCGCCACCGGTATAGTCGTAGTCCCAGCGACTGGTGTGGAAGGTATGTCCAGCGAATCGGTCTATGCCCCTGATGCCGGGCAACTTCGGCCGGTTTAAAGGTCCGTTCGAATGGATAACAAAGCGCGCCTTGATGGTGTCGCCGCGATTAGTCCGCGCGATCCAAGCGCCCTCTTCCTCAGACCAATCAGTACTCAAAATTTGCGTTTGCATTAGGGCAATGTCGTGCAACTTATATTGCTCTGCGATGACCTGACAGTACTCGAGTGTCTCGGTAGCGTTGGTATAACGCTGCTTGGGGACAAAACCAGTTTCTTCAAGCAGCGGGAAATAGACCAAGGACTCGATGTCACAAGACGCACCTGGGTAGCGATTCCAGTACCAAGTGCCCCCAAAACCGCCGCCCTTCTCAACGATCATCAGGTCATCAATACCGGACTCCCGAAGTCGAGCCGCTGCCAACATGCCGCCAAAGCCACCGCCGATAATGAGTACTTCGACCTGACGCTCTATGGCGTCGCGGGTAAACCCGGGCTCAACGTAAGGATCATCCGTGTAGTGAGAAAAGTCACCGGACACGTCGACGTATTGGTCATTGCCATCTGCACGGATCCGCTTATCACGCTCCTCGCGGTATTTCGCGCGAAGTGCGTCAGGGTCAAACGCCACTGTTTCGGACATTGCGGCGGTCATATCTCTCTCCGTGTTGCTTGTAACTTATTTTTTGTCACCTGCACCAATGCGCGGCGCAGACGCGCGACACACTTTTAGCAGTCGCTATGTCATAAACTATAGCTGAATAACCCATCTCTACGACATTGTTTTGGTGTCGAAGCGCTGTTTGATGCGCCGGCTTTTTCCAACACGATCACAGCTGCAGTATTGCCCCTATCCGATCTTTCTGCTTTAACTGACTCTTAACAACGGGAGTGAGCATCATGAACGATATGTCGCAGAGTCCGGGAGATGAGCTGACCGCGGAACAACAGTGGGCACAATTCTCCACACTTGCCACAGCTGACGACTACGTCAGTAGCCTACGCGGGCGCAATCTGAACGTGTACCTCCTTGGCGAGCGCGTGGATGAACCGGTTGATCATCCTATTATTCGGCCGTCTATCAACGCCATGGCCGAGTCCTACCAACTCGCTGAAGATGATCCCGACCTTGCGACAGCGTGGTCATCTATTTCTGAGCAACAAATTAACCGTTTTTTGCATGTCCCGGAGTCATCTCTGGACTTGGTACAGAAAAATAAAATGCAGCGGCGCATGGGGCAACTGACGGGAACCTGTTTTCAACGTTGTGCGGGATTGGACACCCTAAGTGTGCTGTTTTCGATCACCTATGACATCGACAAGCGACACGGTACCCCCTATCACGAGCGCTTTGTCAGCTTCTTGAAGAAAGCCCAGTCTCACAACCTCATTGTGGGGGCTGGAATGACCGACCCCAAGGGAGATCGCAGTAAACGACCGAGTAATCAGTCGGATCCAGATTTATTCATGCACGTGACCCGTCGCACAAAAGAAGGCCTATACGTTAAGGGTGCAAAAGCCCACATGACGGGGGGCCTCAACTCGCATTGGATCTGTGTCATGCCGACAATGAACATGCTGGAGGCCGATAAAGACTACGCGGTAATTGGTATGGTGCCAGCCACGGCACCGGGCCTCACCTATGTTTATGGACGCCAATCCTGCGATACGAGGGCGCTTGAGCCGGGCGATATTGACAAAGGCAATGCAAAATACGGCGGCCAAGAAACGCTTGTGATCTTTGATGATGTCTTCATTCCCTGGGCGCACGTGCTCATGGATGGCGAGTACGAATTTGCACAGGCACTGGTGTCTCGCTTTACCGCCTATCATCGAGCGAGCTACGTCTGTAAAACCGGTCTCGGAGACGTGATGATTGGTGCCGCATCGAGTATCGCCGAAATGAATGGCGCGGATACCGCGAGTCATGTCAAAGATAAGCTGGTGGAGATGACCCACCTAAATGAAACGATTTACTCATCGGGTATCGCCTCATCCTACGAAGCGACACAACACGAGAGCGGGGCATTCATAAACGACCCCATTCTTGCCAATATCTGCAAGCATAACGTGACGCGCTTTCCTTACGAGATCTCCCGACTCGCGCAGGATCTCGCGGGCGGGCTCATGGTGACCCTGCCCTCGCAAGCTGATTTCGAGCACGACACGATTGGGCCACAGCTCGAGAAATACCTCCAGGGCAAGACGGACGTTAGTACCGAGGACCGAACACGCATGCTGAGGCTCATCGAGAATATGACGCTTGGGCGAAATGCAGTTGGCTACCTCACCGAATCTATGCATGGAGCGGGATCACCACAAGCACAGCGCATCCAAGTGCTTAGAGAGACTGATTTTGAAAAAAAACAGTCGCTTGCACGCAGGCTTGCAGGCATTATCGCTAGCGATCGAGATACCCTCTAAAAGAAGGCGCCGCGCCGCTGGACAATCGGCAATCTAGCCGCCTGTCTACGGCCAACACTATGTCACGACTTTTGACACTCATTAACTCGCCTTACAGCCTTGGCGCAGCGGCTATTTTCTTTGCGTCGTGCATGAATGCAATGATCAAAGGATTGTCAGTTTACGAGAGTGTGGTTGTCATCACCGCATGGCGCTACGCGCTTGGCGCGCTGCTCGTTTCAGTGCTATGGCTCGCTTTCCGACCCAAACTACCGGGCTGGAAAGCGGTGCCCTTTCATGTTTTTCGCGGCTTTTTTCAGATATCAGCTGCCAGCCTATTTTTCTGGTCAGTTACCCAAATACCGCTGGCCACCGCTGCCGCCCTTGGCCTCACTGGCACACTGATGATAGGACCACTAGCGTGGCTCCTTATGCGCGAGCCACTTAAGCGGGATGTCATCATCGGTACATTGGTGGGTTTCGCGGGGGCTATGTTCCTCGTGAATAACGAAACAAATCTCCTCTCAGGTTCGGCTGAGGGTCCGGTGTATGGATACCTTGCCCCGATACTGGCGTCGCTCTGTCACGCCCTATCGGTCGTGCTATTGCGCTTCAGATCACAAAGTGAAGACCCCATCGTGGTTGCCTTTTTTGCCAACACCCTGCCAGCACTTTACGTCTTACCGGTGTTTTTCCTGTTGGATGTACAACCGACCACCGAACTCTTCGCGGGCTATGTCCTATCGGCTTTTTTTGGTGTCAGCTTTTGGTCACTAACCACTATTGCTTATGCGCGAGCACCTGCTGCGAGACTTGCCCCTATTACCTATACCCAGCTTATCTGGGCCGCACTGATTGGCTTTTTCCTATTTGGCGAGTTCCCCGGACCGTCGACGTGGACCGGGGCAGCCGTCATTGTCGGAGCCTGTATCTACGTCATGCGATCGAATAGCTCGTCCACCATAAAAGCCACCCAATGAGCCTTTGCCCCTAGGGTCTGCTTAGCAGCTGCGCAACGTTATAATTCTGCGACACGGCTACCATAGAGCCCAATCTAACGGACCCACCGCTGGCCGAATAGATCTATCTCCGCCGGCTTCAGTCGTCACGTTACCAAGGCATCACCAGCATCGTCGGCGCATTATTGAGGCTGCAACCATCTAGTTTTCGGCGTTATCAGAGACCCTGCTCGCCAACGTTTCTAGATTGGCCTCATGCGTTCTCCGATCGACTGAGTAGAGTGACAAGCAGGCAATCATGATCATCCATAGGCCAAAAATTACCGGCACATAGAGCCAGCCAAACGTGTGGAGAACACTGTCTGACACTTGGTCCGGTGTCGCACCAACCGGAAACTGGCTGAGCGTCAGCAACACACCCGCAACCGCTGCACCAATGCCCTGTGTCACCTTACGAACAAAGGTCACTGACGCAAAAAACACACCTTCATTGCGACGTTGTGTCTTAATTTCCGCTTCTTCTACCAAATCGGCAATCATGGATGAGGACAATATCTGATAAGCAATAATCAGCGCGACGTCGACAACGGTGATGCTCAGTACGAGCGGAAACAGCATAGGATCGGCGTTATCGGGCATGAGGCCCAGCAAGCGCATAAAAATGGGGGCAGGTGCCACGGTGAACGCCATAAACCCAACCACAATAGCACCGCGCTTTTTACCGAGTCGTTTGGAGATTACCGGCGCAATCATGAATGCAAGCACTGCGGAGACGACAACACTCAGCGCGATAAGGCCGATCTGCTCGGTTGAGAAGCCCCAAAAAAAAGTTGAGAAATAAAAGCTCAATGTAGTGGAGACACCGGATGCGATAGCTCCGAAAAGTGCTGCTAAAAATAGCGCCAAGAAGGAACGACTCGCTAGGGTTTCAAACACTTCCCGATAAATGAGTCCGATCCCGAGCTTCCGCGCTGCGGGTGGCGGCTTTAGCTCGGGAATCATACCGTGCGTGCCCAGGGCAGAAATCAGGATGGCGAAAAAAATGACCCCGGCTGCGATCGCACCTACCTGACCATGCGCCTCTACGTTAAACATCCCATTACTGATCGTCTCAGTCGGCACGAGCACCACTATCGTGGCGAATGCGCCCATTAAGGTCCCACCTGTCCATCCGAAGAAATACCGGTAACTGAGCATGGTTGTGCGCTCATCATAGTCATCGGACATTTCCGCAACCAGCGAGGAGCTCGGAATCTCATAAAGCGTTATCAGCGTTCGGACCAAGACGGCGACCGTAACAATGTAGGGAAACAGTGCATCACCCTCGAGTCCAGAGGGCGGGTTCCAGACAAAATAGTAGGCGACGGCAACGGGCAAGGCGGCCGCATACATAAATGGATGGCGCCTACCCCAGCGTGACCGCGTGTTATCGGACATGTACCCAATCAACGGATCACTTAGGGCGTCAACAACCAGCGCAATCAATAAGGCAAGACTGACGAGGTAGGCACTGACACCCATGACCTGACTGTAAAAAATGAGAAAGAAATAATCGAAACCGTTATTTTTCACCCCATAAGCGATTGAGCCAAAGCCGTAAGCGACTTTTCGACCCACACTGACCTTACTTTTTTCACTCATGGTTCGCTCCTGAGCTATCTGACTGAGACGCTCATGGTTCTGAGACTACAATGGAGTGAACCCTGACGACAGCATTGAATTCACTCAAGCTGCCACAGAACCGCTATGATCGTGGATAGGCCACAAAGGATTCGTTATGAAACAACTACTTTTTGTGCTTTTAGCAGCCCTCGGCATGGGCGCCAATGCGGCGGGCTTGTCGCTAAATGACGTGCTATCCGAAGTCCCCGCACTCGATCCGTCCATTCCCGCACCCGAGGCCGTGACCGGTGTTAAAGTTGGCGAGCGGCACTGGTATCACCACGAGATAGTGAGATATCTGAATACCTTGGCAGACGCCTCGCCACGGATCGTATCGCTAGGTGAGCATGCGAAAAGCTATGGCGGGCGAGCACTCGTCAGCTATGCCATTTCCTCGCCAGCAAATCTGGCGCGTCTGGATGAATTCAAAGCAGCGCGGGCGGCGATTATCGATCCAAACGCTGACCTCGAGCTTTCCGAACAACCTGCTGTGCTACACATGATGTATAGCGTTCATGGAAACGAGCCAAGTGGCGCTAACGCGACACCACTGGTCGCTTACTATCTAGCTGCGACCACAGACGAGAACCTGCTGTCGCAACTTGAGAACGTGATCATTATTTTCAACCCAATGCTCAATCCTGATGGACTCGATCGGTTCGCGAATTGGACTAATGCACACAGAGGCATTAATCCGAGTAACGATCCCAATGATCGCGAACATACCGAGGCCATCCCTAATGGCCGCACTAACTATTATTGGTTCGATCTCAACCGCGACTGGCTACCCCATCAGCACCCAGAGAGCCGAGGAAGACTCGCTCTGTTCCACGAGTGGAAACCCAACGTGCAGCTGGATTTTCACGAGCAAGGGAGCAACAGCAATTTCTTTTTCATGCCCGGCAAGCCCGAGCGGACCAATCCCCTAACTCCGGACATCAATCAGGTCCTGACAGCCAAAATCGGTGAGTATCACGCACAAGCCTTCGACGCTGAGGGAATCCGCTTTTTCACCGAGGAGGGCTACGACGACTTCTTCATGGGTAAAGGCTCAACTTACCCCGACCTATTCGGCACCGTCGGTATTTTATTTGAGCAGCCCTCCTCACGCGGTGCAGTGCAGGACACTGTTAACGGTAAGCTCACCTTTCCGTTCAGCATTTCAAATCAGTTCAGGGCCTCGCTTTCATCGATAAAAGCCACCGCAGCCCTCAAAGACGACCTACTGGCCTACCAGCGCAACTTCTATACTGAACGTAAACGCAAGCGCGGGTACTATCTGGCAAGCGCAGAGGGCGATCCAACACGCTTACAAGAGTTTGTCCGAATTCTAAGGGGCCACCAAATCGAGGTTGAAGCTCTCACCGCTGACGTGACAGCTGAAGGAAAAACCTTCAAGGCGGGTGAGGCTATTGCTATCCCGCTCGACCAGCCACAAGCGACCTATTTGGAAACCCTCTGGCGTGAACAGCTCGAATTTGAGGAGAACATATTTTATGACGTTTCGACTTGGACGCTTCCCTGGGCGTTTAACCTCTCGCACACGCGTGATGCAATAACAAATGCTAAAACAAAGGCCATGTTCTCGTCAGTGGATGATGAAGCCAAACTTGGACAGTCTGCTATTGGCTACCTCATCGATTGGCGAGATTCGGCCAGCCCAGCATTGCTTTACGACTTGCTCGAAGCAGGCGCCAACGTCCGCGTTGCCACAGCACCCTTCACAGCGCTGACCACTAACGAGGGCAGCATCAACTTCGGCTATGGCACGCTCTTTGTGGCGCCCAAACTACAAGAATCTATTCCACAGCCTGTGCTGTCCTTGCTGGCCGAGGCACACGCCGAAGGTTTAGCGATATACCCCGCCGCCAGTAGTTACACGCCTGAAGGCATTGATCTGGGCAGTCGCGCCTTTGATGTGCTCTCACTGCCAAAAGTACTCATGGTTACAGGGCCGGGTACATCCGCCTACGGCACCGGTGAAATTTGGCACCTACTCGACAGACGCTTGGATATGCCACTGACCATGGTCGACTCTAATCGCCTGAGCCGGGTCAATTTAGATGACTACACACATGTCATTATGACCACTCCAGTGAGATTAGAAGGGGTGTCCAAACAACTAGAATCTTTCATCAAAGACGGCGGCATACTGTGGGCTCAAGGTGCGTCAACCGTGGCCTGGGCCGCTGATGCAGGGTTGGCCACAGCAACGTGGCGAGAGACTGCTGAGCAAGTTCGAAAGGATAGTCTGCAGACAGCTATCGAACGTGGCGACGAGGCTCTCAGCCAAGCCGAATTACTACCTGCACGAAAGCCATTTGCGACAGCGTCGGACGAGTATGCGTTCACCTTAGTGCGAGGATCCATACTACAAGGCAATCTTGATATTTCGCATCCGCTAGGCTTCGGTTATGCGTCGGAGGCACTCGCTGTCTTTAGAACAACAAACCGCTTTATGAATCCCTCTGACAATGCCTACTCGTCTCCGGTCGTCTATACCGATAGCCCCCTGCTGTCGGGCTATATGTCCACAGAGAACCAAACGTTGGCGGCGAATTCAGCGGGCTTGGTGGTGAATCAGGTAGGTAAAGGAGCCGTTATTTTGAGTCTCGATAGCACAACATTTCGTGCCTTTTGGTGGGGTTCGCAGCGGTTACTGGTCAACGGTATTTTCTTCGGGTCACTCCTCGAGGAGCCTCGCTGATACGATCACATCAATCGAACTGATATTTTCGAATTAAACCTGCTTATTTTCCGCTGAGTTCATCGGTTGTGGAAAAGTAACCTAGGGTTTCGAGGGGCTATTCGTTACTCTGCGCGCCATAGAATGACAGCCGCCAGATGCTGTCATCAGCGTACAGGGGGATGAGTAGGTGAGTGACAAGATAAAAGTGGCCAAGTCGTTGGTTGTTTTACACGGCGATGAGATGGCTCAAGTCGCCTTTACCGAAATCTTGGCGCGTTTTGTCACACTACCACTCGATATCAATCTGGTTGAAATTGATCTCTCGGCACCGAAACGTTTTACCAGCAACGGTCGGGTAATTCACGACGCGATTGCTGCGCTGAAGCAGCACGGTATCGGCATCAAAAACGCCGGAATGACTGTGAACCGCGTCCAGCTAGACGAGCTACTCGCGAAATACCCTGACATTAACGAATCATCTCTTGATCCATTGGCAACCAAGTCGCCGAACGGTGCAATCCGAAAAGGTATCAGCGGTAACATCACGCGCGAGGATATTGAATTTCGCAATCTAAAAAGTGTCCGGCCGGACTGGATAGATCGCGATATTGAAGTCGATACCATGGATACGGGCGGGCTCGACTTCAGTTACAGCGAGCTTTCGAATGCCACTGGGGTGGCCAAAGTCGTATTTGTGGGCTCTAGCGGCGATCCGGTTGAACTCCACCGCCGAGCGCTGAATAAAGGCGATCCATGGATGCTTGCCACAAACCGTCTAGAGGACGTAGAGGCCTGGGCCCATCGCTTTTTCCAGCGCGCGCTTGATGAAAACCGAGATATCTATCTCGGACTCAAAGACACAGTTGTCTCGGGCTACGACGGTGTCATGCGAACGGCCATCGAAGCAATCTACGATCGAGACTACAAAGACAAAGTGGCGGCGGCGGGCTTGAGCTACCACTACGAACTCATTGATGCTCAGGCGGCGCGCATCGTCTCCAACCCACCTGAGCGGGCCTTGTGGGGCATACCCGACAATGTCAGCGGTATGAAAATCTTCAAATTAGTCCAGCAGCTAAAACGCTACGGCCTACCTGAGCGTAAAGCCCACGTGTCTATATCGCGCATGAGTGCGGGCGGTGGCGATCAGTACGGTAGTTACAACTTGCCGGCACCCGAGACAGGTGTCATCAAAGTCATTGTCGATGGCGAAGAGAAACACGCGCGCCATGTCGAATCGGGCGACCCGATTCTTTTCATGTCCAACGACAGAGAGGCCATCAAGGACTGGGTAAGCCAAGTATTTAAAGACGCCGCTTTGAATAAAAAAGAGGTCTATTTCGGACTGAAGCGCGAGTTTGTAAATTACGATGAAGTCTACAGCTCGATCATTCTCGAAATCAGAAAGGAACTAGCAGCACTGGACACTCCTCCACCGTCCTTCATGATCATGCGCCCCTCGCGTCAGCTGAGCAAAATGATTTGTGATCCGCCACGCTGGGGACTCTATCCGGCGCAAAACTTGGACGGCGATATATTCTCAGATATTTCTGCGGCGCTCGGTGGAAGCCTTGCAACGGCGAGCTCAGTGATTATCAGTAAGGACGGCACCAAACTGTTTGAGGCGCCTCATGGCACCGCACACGATTTATACCTGCGCTATTTAGAAACCGACGGTAGAGAAGCCAATTTTAATTCTTCAGCATTGATTTTCGCGGTTGCGAGTGCTCTCGAAGAGCTGGCCGTAAGGGAAGATAACGCCGCGCTGAATGACTATGCTTCGCGTTTGAAGGCGGCACTCATTGAGACGGTTGCACAAGGCACGATCACGGGAGATTTGAAAGGCAAGACAACCGCGCCCGAAAACGAGCGCATTGTCGACATGCACGGCTTCCTTGATGCCATTGCGGAGAACCTGACAAGAGACTGAATATCGGTCACCCAGTTAACGGGAAATACCTAGCTCAGGAGCACTAAATTATGTCCGAGGCAAGCAATCCGCGCGCAGCCCTTTTGGAGAACGTTACCCTCGTCGTCACCGTAGTGTCTGGGGTAGGTATGACCACCAAGTGGCTCGACCCAGTCATCTCGTTTGCACTCTGGTGCGCTGGATATTCGGTTGCGATTGCTGGAGCCTACCTTCGTCAAAACCAACGCAACATGGCGCTCTTCACTTTCCTTGCGGTGAATACAGGCTACGGCGCTTTTAACTGGATGTGAGTCGCTGACCTTTTAAGAAACGCAGAGCAAGGTATAAGAGCAGGCCGACTGGACCGGCCATTAAAGTGAAGAAAAGACATGGCAAAATCAGGAAATGATTAATCTGATGGTCCTGACTGTCCCTTAGGATCCACGCGCCAACAAACAGATCAAACGCCAAATAGTGAATCCATCCGGCGAGTAACAGAGCGTCGATACTAAAGAGCGCCTTTACCTCTTCCAAAGTACCAAAGCCCCCCTCAGGCGGCGCCTCGCCCTGAAAGCTGATCATCAAATAGGCATACACCAAACCGAGCATGAGCGGCGCCACGACCGAGGGATATAAACGACGAGTAAGGTCTAACTTGGGTGCCAAGGCCAATCCCAACCAACCCAGGATCGCCAGACCACTACAAACGCTAAATATTGTTTCTAATGACATGCCTTTATCCTTATTTTTCTCACATACTGTTTGTGAGCACAGAATATCCACTGCTATCGCTATTTGCGAGGCAATGAGGAAAAGGCTGAGGTCCCGAGCCTCGTATGAGCGGTCCGTGTCAGGACCTCTTATTAATTAAATGCCTCGTAAGTGAGGCCTTCGGTCTTTCACAGATATTTATAACAAGCAAAAAATAAGGTGGTCTATGAGTATTTCAGAACAGCAACACCCCATCGAGACCGGTTTCGGAAGCAAACCTGAAGCGGGTGAGGTTATGGCTGATCTTAATCTTTCGGGAAAGGTCGCGCTCGTAACCGGCGGATACTCCGGTATTGGTGTTGAGACAGTCAGAGCTCTCACCGACGCAGGGGCTCGGGTGTTTGTACCATCACGTGACGTTGATCGAGCGGCAAAAACGCTCGACGGTATTATCCCCGCACAGCAGATCGGCTTTATGGATCTGGCCGACTTACCGAGCGTAAACCGCTTTGGTGAAACCTTTGCTAATAATCACCCCAAGATCGATCTCGCCATCTTCAATGCAGGTGTTATGGCCTGCCCACTGGGCCGCACCCAGCAAGGGCTGGAGTGGCAGCTGGGCGTCAACCATGTGGGTCATTTTGTGCTGTTGCAGGCTTTGCTACCGTCACTTCGCTCAGCGGACGGCGCACGCCTCATCACCTTGTCATCGATCGCACACCGCATGAGTCCGGTCCGCTTTGATGACATGAACTACGAACAGCGAGACTACGATAAATGGCAGGCTTACGGACAGGCTAAGTCCGCGCAATCGCTAATGGCCGTCGAATTAGATAGGCGCGAGAAAGACAACGGCATTAGGGCGTTTTCAGTTCACCCTGGTGGGATCTTTACGCCACTCCAGCGATACCTAGGAAATGCAGAGATGGCCGAGTTTGGCTGGACCGATAAGGAAGGGCGACCCTCTCCCGTGGCAGAAAAGTTGTTTAAAACGACAACCCAAGGCTGTGCCACATCACTTTGGGCTGCCACGGCAATAGCGCTCGACAACATAGGTGGCGTTTATTGCGAAGACTGCAATGTCTCGGAGGTGGTTCCCGATGATAGCAATGCATTCACCGGGGTTCGGCAATGGGCCATCGACTCGGAGATTGCCGAGCGCACATGGGCAGAAACCGACACATTGGTTGCGGGTTTATAATACGCAACATCATGGCGCGGCGGCGTGCGACCGGACAACGGAGCGATTTGCTTAAGGGAGATTGCTGCGGGCACCCTGCATGTCAAATACCGTTCTTGAATAGGGCTTCTGAAGCTGAGCTCACATGTAGTGTTTAAAACATGGATTTAGCGTTTAAAAAACGCACTGCGAGCATGGCTTTAGTGAGACGCTAGAACTGGGATTTATCTGCCTAGGAAAATGAGCTGATAGAGCTCACTGCGAAATCGGTGCAACTATGGAAATTCAATTTATCTCAACGGGCGGTACGATCGATAAGATCTACTTCGATGCGCTCAGCCAATTTGAAGTGGGCGACTCGATCGCGACAGCAATTTTGACCGATGCCTTGGTGGACTTTGACTACGACGTCGTTGCTCTGATGAAAAAAGACAGCATCGAAATGACCGAAGTGGACCGCGCGACGATTCGATCTCACATTGAGAATAACCCAAGCACACACTTCATTATCACGCACGGTACGGACACCATGGCGGAGACAGCGCAGGCGCTCGAGGGGATTGCCGGTAAAACCATTGTCCTGACGGGCGCGTTAACACCCGCGCGTTTCCGAACAACCGATGCAGTGTTCAACATAGGGATGGCCGTTGCCGCCGTCCAAACGGCTAAATCCGGCGTTTACATTGCTATGAGCGGTCAGGTTTTCGAAGCAAGTCGCGTCCGCAAAAATCGCAAAGAAAACCGCTTCGAGGCAATCTGAGGCTTCAAAAAGACTCAACCTTGACGCCGACGTGAACGACGTCCACCGCCATCAACGCCCCGGCTCGACAAATCAGGCCAAGGCTTACCGAGCTGCTCTGTCATTACCTCAGGATCAAACGGTCTTGGGGGTGTTGAGTTCAATGCATCGACCATTGCGGCCAGATGCTCTGGTGTCGTACCACAACAGCCACCGATAACCGTTGCACCAGCGTCTCGGGCATGCAGCGCATAGTGCG
>ERZ802827.1116-NODE-1116-length-13699-cov-8.53899_pt1 | contig 13699 bp, 9 predicted proteins | sample MGYA00345652_ERZ802827 | MGnify/ENA primary metagenome ERZ802827 (study PRJEB30503, sample SAMEA104212372) | marine metagenome | biome: Westerlies Biome; feature: [SRF] surface water layer (ENVO:00010504) within the epipelagic zone...; material: water... | reverse complement strand
CGCTTACTGTTGCGACGTTATCTATCGCTTGCTTTATAAGAGCAAGTGGAGGTGAGGGTCTGGCCGCATCATGGATTAACACGTAATCTGGGCGTTCGGCTTGTTGTAACGCTTTAAGGCCAGATCTAACTGACTCTGATCTTGTGCTCCCGCCTTGGGTAAATAAAACATCATTTCTATCTAAAAGATGTAGGTCGTCTGAATGAAGTACAACCATTATTTTATTAATTCTGGGAATATTTTTAAATAAATCTATCGAATGATCTATAATCCTTTTACCGCCCAAATACTGCCACTGCTTAGGGCTTTTACCCCCAGCGCGGGTACCTCTGCCGGCAGCGACTATTATGGCGATAATTTTCATCGGCTTGTTCTACCTACTGATATTGAGCTTCTATAATTGTCTAAGTCTTCTTCTTGATATGTTCAATATAGGTAATTATGCTTAAAATTTAAGCGCTTATTGGTTTTTGCCAAATAAAACAGCATAAAATCTTGTTCAAGCTAAACTATCATACTATTTTTTACATAAAAGGAAGTAATTGTGTCACTTCAGTCTACTATAAATATTGGAAAAATTCCTGTCCTTCTGGCTCCTATGGCTGGGATTACGGATCTACCGTTTAGAAACGTCGTTTCTAAATTTGGTGTAGACATGGTTTTTAGTGAAATGATTGCTGATCGTTCTCTACTCGCCAAAAATGTTAAAATCAAAAAGATTGAACTCGGCTCGAATTTTTTAAATACAGCTGTGCAGCTGGCCGGATGTGAGCCAAAAGCAATGGGAGAAGCTGCTAAACTAGTTTCGGATTTAGGTGCTAAAGCAATAGATATAAATATGGGCTGTCCGGCAAAAAAGGTTGTTGGTGGTTACTCTGGTTCGGCACTTATGCGCGATTTGAAAAAAGCGGCATTAATTATTGAAAGCGTTATTACTGCCGTTGATATACCTGTATCTTTAAAGGCACGACTTGGTTGGGATGATATATCAATAAATGCAAAGGAACTTGGTGTAATAGCTGAAACATGTGGAGTTTATTCTCTCACAATCCATGGTCGGACTCGTAACCAATTTTATAAGGGTCAGGCGGATTGGAGGGCTATTCTAGAAGTCAAGCGCGCAGTGAAAATTCCAGTTATCACTAATGGAGATATTGTAGATATAAACTCAGCGTCAAAAGCCTTAGATGTTTCTGGATCAGACGGATTGATGGTGGGGCGAAGAATTATTGGAAAGCCTTGGCTAATCTCTCAAATATCAGCACATTTAAATAATCAAACTCAACCGCCAGTTCCTAAAGGCCTCAGGCTAATTGAAGTAATAGCAAGTCACTACGATGAGATGTTATCATTTTATGGTGTTACGCTTGGTGTAAGGGTAGCGAGAAAACATCTAAAACGTTATTTGGAGATTTTTTCTCTGCCAAAAAACCTATCCGACGAATTTCTTAGGCAGGATTGTCCAAAAAAAGTAATTCGTAAACTTTTTGAATTACCCGATAGAGTTAAGCCATGAACATAGATTATGAGAAGGTTTGGATGTCTATTCCGTTGCCCTCTATTGTTTTGAATAATGATGACATCGTGGTCGAAGTTAATCCACCTGGCGAGGGGTTTTTAAACGCATCAAACAAATCTTTAAAAAATAAAAGTATTTGGGAAATAATTAACATCGATGCTTCTCTTGAGGATAGCTATAAGAAAGTAAAAAAGTTCAACTCCTCTTTGTTTATTACAGACGTTAAAGTAGGGGCAAAAGGTAGAGAACCAACTCCTTGCAATATCCAAATAGCGCCTGTTATTGGTCTTGATGGCAGTACCATAATATTAATTGCGCCAAGAGAGATTGCCGATCGAATGTCTCAACCAAAATCTGTAAAAACAGCAGCGAAGTCTGCGATAGGTATGGCTGAGATGTTGGCCCATGAGATTAAAAATCCTCTTGCAGGAATTACTGGGGCTGCTCAATTGTTGTCAATGGGGCTTTCGACAAGTGATCAAGAAATTACCGATTTGATTGTAGCAGAAACAAGAAGGATTTTAACTTTATTGGATCAGGTTGAGCAGTTTGGAAATTTAAGACCCATCGACCCCAAACCTCTAAACATTCATGACGTACTAGATAGAGCAAGACGTTCTGCACAGTTAGGATTTAGTGCACATATCAACTTTAGAGAAGATTATGACCCTTCGTTGCCGTTAGTATACGGAGATCCAGACCAATTACTTCAAGTATTTCTAAATTTGATAAAAAATGCCTCTGAAGTGCAACCAAAGAGTGGTAAAATTAGACTGCGTACGTATTTCGAACATAACTTCAAACTCCGAAGGGCGGATGGTTCAGGTCATTCGATGCCCATTCAAGTTGAGGTTATGGATAATGGCCCTGGTGTTCCTGAGGATATGAAGGATGAAATCTTTGATCCTTTTGTATCAGGGAGAGTCAACGGGACTGGTTTGGGTCTCGCTCTAACTAGTAAAATTATTTCGGACCATAATGGTTTAATTTCTCTTAATTCCAAACCTGGAAATACAGTCTTTCGTATTTCTCTACCCTTTGTCTCACAACCTGATTAGAAGGAAGTTAAAATGGACGGCACTGTATTAGTTGCAGACGATGATAGAACAATTCGTACGGTTCTTACACAGGCTCTTACGAGAGCGGGCGTAAAAGTGCACGCAACCTCAAGTTTAACAACTCTTATGCGTTGGATCTCGGAGGGCAAAGGTGACGCTGTTATAACTGATGTTATGATGCCAGATGGTAACGGTTTGGAAATGTTGCCAAAAATTACTCAAGATCGCCCGGATTTACCGGTTATTGTTATCTCAGCACAAAATACTATCATGACGGCTATTCAAGCTGCAGAAGCAGATGCCTATGACTATTTACCCAAACCGTTCGATTTGCCAGATTTAATGAAAAGGTGCGCAAAAGCTTTATCATTGAAAAGAAAAAGTAACAAAGGTTCCGCAACTAAGGTCATTCAAAGTACTAATATGTATGCTGCTGATGAAGGTTTACCAATAGTTGGAAAGACTACATTGATGCAAGACCTTTATCGTTTTGTGGCTAAACTAATTAACTCTGAATTACCTGTTATGATATCTGGTGAATCAGGCACTGGTAAAACACTAGTAGCGAGAGTACTTCACGAATTTTCTGATAGAAGAAATATGCCTTTGATAAGATTGAAAGCAGACGATCTAATCGAATTGGATGGTCCTTCAAAAATTCTTGCGAGAGCACGAGATGGTACAATCCTTGTTGAGGAGATATCTGATTTAGGTCCAACACAGCAGGGACGGTTAGTCAGTATGATAGACTCTCCAGGTGAGTATTCACCTCGCTTCGTGGCCACCTTGATTGGAGATATGAATGAAGCGATTGATAATAATAAAGTTAGGCGTGATCTTTTTTATCGTTTAGGTGGAGCGCCGATTACCGTTCCGCCTCTAAGAGAACGTTTTGATGATATACTACTGCTAGCAGATTTTTTTCTGGAAAAAGTTGATAAAGAAACTGGAATATCTAGGCACTTTGACCCGAATTCACTCAAACTTATACAAACTTATACTTGGCCAGGAAATGTGCGGCAGTTAGAAAATATGGTAAAAAGGCTTTGCTTGACGGCAAAAGAGGCAGTCATTTCACTAGCAGAAGTCAAACAAGCGTTGTCAAACCAACCAGAAATAAATGCGGTGCTTTTTAATGAAAAAAGTGACAGGCTTTCCTCGGATGTCGATAGACATCTGAGGAGATATTTTGATTTGCATGGCTCACAACTCCCACCCGCTGGAGTTTATCAGAGAATTTTAAAGGAGGTTGAGTTTCCGCTTTTAACAATTGCGTTGGATGCAACTAATGGGAATCAAGCCAAGTGTGCTAATTTGCTTGGGATAAATCGAAATACTCTACGAAAAAAAATAGCCGAGTTGGACATCCAAGTGATAAGGCAAAGAAAACTGATGTAATGTGGCAACATTAGTGTTACATATTTTCTACAATATGTAAAAGTGAGTCTTTGTGTCGGAAAGTACTATGCGGTTTTCGTTAACTAGGTTTCTAAATACCAGAACTTTCGACCGTTTAAGAGCTTCCTCGACTATTTATTTGGTATTCCTTGGTCCATTTTTAGCTTGTGCCACGTATATAATTTTAGGGCCATTCGATTTACGAGCTCAATCTAGACTACTCCAATTAGTATTGTTAGCTGATCTTATATACGTAATTACAATAGTTGCTTTTGTCGTATTGCGAATATTACGGATTATTTCACAAAGGCGACAGAGGTCAGCTGGATCACAGCTCCATTTACGTTTAACTGGATTTTTTACTGTCATGGCGCTTTTACCAACAATTGGAGTAGCGGTGTTTGCTACCTTTACTGTCAATATGGGACTTGAGGCCTGGTTTTCTGATAGAGTTCAAAGCGTAATAGGTGCCTCGAGATCTGCTGCAGAGGCCTATGAAACTGAACAGCGCGAAGCTATAATAGAGGATATAACCCAGTTAGCTCTTGAATTGGGGCTTTTTCGCAAAAGGCAATATCGAGAGGATTTTTCTGAGTTTAGAAATCAGTTGTCGACACTGCAGCAGGAAATGCAGCGTGGACTGCAAGAAGCCTTCGTAATAGACAGTCAGGGTAAAATAAAGCTTAGAGGTTTTCGGAATTATGCATTCGATTATGATGAACCAGAAAAATCGCTTTTTGATTCAGCATTAAAACAAGTTCAAATCATAGAAGATTGGAATAACAATGAAATGCGTGCTTTAATTTATATTGATGGGTTCGCAGGTCATTATCTTTACATTACACGCCAAGTGGATGGGAACCTACTGAAGTTACTTGATGACACACAAGAAACTGCGTCTTTATATCAGCAGCTGGAGAATGAGAAAGGAAAAGTCTTATTTAATTTTGCTCTCGTTTATTTAGCCTTTGCTATTCTCATGATTGTTAGTTCTGTTTTGCTTGGCTTATGGTTTGCAGAACGGTTATCGAGACCGATAGGGCGCCTGACTGGAGCAGCACAAAAAATTGCTAATGGCGAGCTAAATGTAAGAGTTCGAGAGGAAGATGGTGACGATGAAATAGCCCAGTTATCTAAACTTTTTAATCTTATGACATCTCAATTGAAGATTCAACGGGATACGCTTTTACAAAATACCTCACAAATCGATGAAAGGCGGCGGCTCTTCGATAGCGTACTAGCTTCTGTTACTTCAGGTGTTATAGGCCTAGATTCCAAGGGTAAAATTTCGTTTATAAATCGCTCTGCTATTAGTTTATTAAAGTCCAACGATAAAATTACTGAGCACACTACGCTTTCAGTATTGGTTCCAGAGTTTTCTGCTATGTTTGATGCATTAGTCTTGGGAAATCTGAAAAGTCTGCAGCAAGAGATTAAACTTTTGCGCGCAGGTAGATTAGAAAATCTTTTGGTCAGAATGGCGCCAATGAAAGATGAAGGAGATAATATTGATGGATTTGTTATAGCTTTTGATGATATCACTGAACTCGTTTTTGCTCAAAGAGCTGCTGCTTGGGGAGACGTAGCACAACGCATAGCTCATGAAATTAAAAATCCACTCACTCCAATTAGACTGTCAGCTGAGAGAATAAAGCGGAAGTTTATACCTTTGCTGGATACCGATGGTGATACTCTATCTAACATGACAGACGTAATTGTACGGCAAACCAATGACTTGAGTAGAATTGTTGATGAATTTTCAAGATTTGCAAGAATGCCTGAGCCTGATCGGAGATCCGAGGATATTATTGAAATTTTAAATTCTGCTGTTTCATTACAAGAAACAGGTTTTCCCAAAATCTCATTTAAAAGAAATATCATCAAAAGTCCACTTATTTACGAATTAGACTCTACTATGATTTCACAAGCCTTAATAAATCTTTTGAAAAACGCAGGTGAGGCAATAGAGAGTAGAATAAACAATGATAATCACCCGGAAGTTTTTGGTCAGATTGAAGTAAACGCCATATCAACGGAGAATACTGTAAAAATTTCTATAGTTGATAATGGCGTAGGGTTGCCAGAAGATAGAAACCGTCTGTTTGAGCCATATGTGACTACCCGTGAAAACGGTACTGGTTTAGGGTTGGCGATAGTAAAAAAAATAATAGAAGAGCATGGAGGGATGTTTAGCTTGGAAGATGCACCTCCATTTAGTGATACAGGGATAGTTGGTGCGGCTGCTGTAATAGAGCTGCCCTTTTATAATTCGAATTAAAGTAAAGAATATGAAGTGGAGATGGGTATGACTGATATCCTTATAGTCGATGATGAGCGTGACATTCGCGAACTAATTTCAGAAATATTAATAGATGAGGGCTATCAAACTAAACTTTGTGGGAGTGCAGATGGATGTTTGCAAGAATTGAAGAAATCTGTACCGGGTCTCTTAATTTTAGATATCTGGTTAAAAGATAATGAAATGGACGGCATTGACATTTTAGTCAAGGCTAAGCGAGATTATCCACAAGTACCCGTTGTCATAATATCGGGCCACGGCAATATTGAGATAGCCGTTGCTACGATAAAGCAAGGTGCTTACGACTTTATAGAAAAACCCTTCAACATAGAGCAACTGCTTGTAGTCGTCAGACGGGCAATGGAGGCATCCCGATTGCGTCAAGAAAATTTTGAACTAAAACGAAAAGATACTCCCTTGTCAGTTATGGTTGGCGACTCGAGTATTTTCAAAAATTTTATATCGAATTTAGACAAGGTAACAAAAACTCAAGGCAGAATTTTATTAAGTGGAGAGTCTGGTAGTGGCAAGGAAATGGCTGCGAGATACATTCATGCGAATTCTGAAAGAGCATCCAAACCGTTTATTAGCGTCAATTGTGCTTCAATAGCTCCAGACAGAATGGAAGATGTGCTTTTTGGTAGAGATGCTGGAAATAGTTTACCTACTGACGGCTTGCTCTCACAAGCTGATGGGGGTGTAATTTACTTTGACGAAATAGCAGATATGCCTTTGGTTACCCAGTCAAAAATTCTTAGAGTGCTTGTCGATCAAAAATTTCAACGTGTAAATGGAAAGTCAGAGGTAAAAGTTGATTTGCGCGTTATTTCGTCGACATCTCAGGATCTTAGGGAGGCGATTAAACAGAAATCGTTTAGAGAAGAACTTTATCACAGGCTCAACGTGGTACCCATAAATGTGCCATCACTATCGCAAAGACTAGAGGATATTCCTTTACTATTTGATCATTTTGCAAAAAACTTTCATGAAACGCAGGGATTAAACCTTAGGGACCTTTCGATTGAGGCCTCCACAATGCTTCAGACTATGTCTTGGCCTGGAAATATAAGGCAACTTAAGAATATTGTTGAGAGGGTCCTTATTTTAGGTGATGGACACGGAGAGGTTTCAATTGAAGACCTTCCCTCAGACACAAAGTCAGGGGATGACAATGTAAACGGAGTGGCTTCCGGCACGATTGCAACAATGCCACTTAGAGAAGCAAGAGAAGCCTTTGAGAGAGAATATTTAATTACACAAATTAATCGGTTCAATGGAAATATTTCAAAGACGGCGAAGTTTGTGGGTATGGAACGCAGTGCACTTCATCGAAAGTTGAAATCGCTAGGTGTAGTGTCTATGTCCAAAATACAAAAAGAAGATAATTGAGGGAACTTGTGTGTATTTTTCGGAAAAAGATTACGTGTTAATTAATTTCTACTGATTAAAGGAGCACAGTATGAAAGTAATAATTTGTGGTGCTGGGCAAGTGGGATGGCAAATAGCGCGTCATTTATCTGGCGAGCGCAATGATGTAACAGTAGTTGATAACGATCCTGAATTAATAAACCGCGCCACAAACACTCTAGACGTGCAGGGTATCTCTGGGTTTGCTTCGTATCCAGATATATTGGATAGAGCAGGAGCTCGTGATGCTGATATGATTATTGCCGCTACTCACTCCGATGAGGTAAATATGGTTACATGCCAAGTAGCGCATTCAATTTTTTCTATTCCGCGGAAAATAGCTAGGCTGAGAAGCCAATCATATCTAAATGCGATATATTCTGATCTGTACCGTAGAGATCATTTACCAATTGACGTTGTAATTAGTCCGGAGCGCGAAGTTGCAGAAGCTGCATTAAAGCGTATGGCGGCACCAGCTGCTTTTGATACTGAAATGTTTTTAAACAAGCAGGCCCAACTGATTGCTCTGCGGCTTGATGATGATTGTCCTGTTTTAAACACTCCTTTGAAGCAGTTGACTGATCTTTTTTCTACATTACGCACTTTGGTAGTTGCTATTAGACGTCAGGGGACCCTTTTTGCTCCCGAGTCTGGAGACCAATTATTTTCGGGTGATGAATGTTATCTCATGTGTCATGTGGACGACTCTCAAAGGTCTGTTGAGGTTTTTGGCAAGCCAAACTTGGAGCAAAACCGTATAGTGTTGATTGGAGGAGGCAATGTGGGGCAGAGAGTTGCCTATCAACTAGAGAAGTATAAAAAAAGAATATCAGCAAAGATAATAGAAAAAAATATTAAAATTGCTGAGGCAGCAGCGGAAAATCTTGAGAGAACGATCGTCTTAAATGGTGATGGATTAGATGTAAATATTCTGTCTGAAGCAAATGTGTCCAGAGCAGATACAGTCTTAGCAATTACTGACGATGATAAAACCAATATGCTGGCAGCAGTACGAGCTAAGGCACAGGGATGTAAAATGGCTATTGTTTTAATTAATGATCCGACGTTAGTTCCGCTAATGCAGCCGTTGGGCATCGATGCTTATATAAATCCAAGAGCAACGACTGTGAGCTCGATTCTGAGACACATAAGACACGGTCGAGTTAAAGGGGTCTATGCGATTGGTGACGCTGAAGCTGAAATATTGGAGGCTGAGGTCTTGTCCACTTCTCCGATTGCGGGTCAAAAAATCCGTGATATTGAGTTTCCGGAAAGTGTTTTAATTGGTGGTTTATTAAAAAATGGAGAATTTATTAAACCATCCGGTGGAACTTTGATAGAAGAGGGTGATACTATAGCTTTATTTACAATGGCAGAAGACATTCCAGAGGTTGAACGACTTTTGCAAGTATCCATCGACTTCTTTTAAGATGAAACCTCTATTAAATAGAACTATATTTTTGCAATTGTTCGCAATTGTCTCGATGTTAATGATAATTCCTTCAGTAGTTGCGTTCGTAGAAAATGATTATTTTGTGGCAAGAACATTTCTATATAGCTGCTTTGCTGGTATTATTGTTTATGCTTTAATTGCTATTGCATTAAGTAATATCACTAAAGTACAAAATAATTTTGAAAAGTTAATTTCATTTATTCTTTCTTATCTTTTTTTACCAATGTTAATGGCTGTACCTTTATTTCTTTCTTTAGATAGTGTGCGGTTCCAAGATTCGTGGCTTCAGATGGTAAGTGCTTTTACGACCACCGGTTTCAATTTAATTGATCTTAATACATCATCTACTGGAAGTGCTTTACAATTGTGGCTGTTGATGGGTTCGTGGCTTGGTGGCTTATTTTTTTGGATATGTGCAATAAGTATTTTACTACCTCTGAACATTAGTAGATTTGAAATTGGCGCCGCGGATTTAAGTGATGGAACATCAGTTAAGGGCAATGAACCTATCAATCCTATCATTAATTGTGCACGACAATTAATTCCAATTTATATAATAATTACAGTAGGTTTATGGCTTTTATTAACTCTTGCAGGCGTGTCAGGATTTAAAGCTTTGTTAATGGCGATGTCAGTAATCTCAACATCTGGCTTTGAGCCAATAAAATACGAAGTTGGCAATCTTTTTTTGATTGAAGTTATTATTTTTTTGTTTTTTGTTTTTGCGTTATCAAAATCGTTATTTAGTCGTGATATAAATGAATTCCAAAAGAAAAAAATTTATAATGATCCCGAGATACGTTTAGCGGTAGTTATAGTTTTTGCTGTTACCGGACTTTTTTTTGCCACGTCCATTTTTAAGTCAATAGTGGAAAATACTTCGTTGGATTTTGTAATGCTTTTAAAGCATTTATGGGGTATATTTTTTACTGTAACTTCGTATTTGATAACGATGGGTATTGAAAGTAAATTATGGTTTTCTGATCCGGTCTTTGCATCTGGAGAGGTTTCAACAGTAGCTCTTATGGGGCTTACTATAATAGGTGGGGGTGTAGCTACTAGCGCCGGCGGTGTTAAGTTATTGAGGGTCTATATCCTTTACAGGAACGCAGTTCAAGAAGTTGACATGATGCTGCATCCTAATTCAATTCCTTCAAAAACCGGAAGAGGTGCGCTTGCGGATAATAAGAACAACCGGTTCATGGCTTGGATATTTTTCATGCTCTTTATTGCAGCAATAGTTGCTTTCACATTAATATTTTCGATGTTTTTTGATGATATAAGCGCTGGTTTAAGTCTCTCGGTTTCCGCTCTCACTACGACTGGCCCACTTTTCGTAAACTCTGGTTATGACATACTATTAATTGAGATGAATCATATATTTAAAGCCATGCTGGGACTAGCAATGATACTGGGTCGACTTGAAATATTAGTTATTATTGCTCTAATCTCACCTTCTGTATGGCGTAACTAATTGATCAGTTTTAAATTTTCGCATGGTTGATTTCTAAATTATCTGTTGTTATCTCATTTATTGTGCCAATATAATTAATAAATATAAGCCAATATAATTAATAAAATATAAAAAGAGGCAAGGAAATGGCATCTGACCGTCAGAATTTACAAGACGCATTCTTAAATCAAGTTCGTAAGGAAAAAAACTCAGTAACAGTATTTCTTATTAATGGCGTAAAACTACAAGGTGTTATCACTTGGTTTGATAACTTTTGCCTACTGTTGCGCCGAGACGGACAATCTCAGCTAGTTTACAAACATGCTATCTCCACGATCATGCCATCGCAAAATATTTCCCTATACGATGGAGAAGAGGCTAGTTGAATACTGTCGTACCTGTTAAGACACGGATATGGGTTTTACAAGTAGAGCTACGATCTAATTTTGATGAAACAGACGCAGAGTTTAGGCATGAAGAGTCCGTAGCCCTATCTACTGCATTACCAGGGTTGGAATTAGTTGGGTCTTTGGTTGTTAAGATTTCCTCTTTTTCATCTGCTACTATTTTTAGCAAGAAAAAGTTATCTGAACTGCAAGATGCAATAAGTTTAAATAACGTTAACATAGTTTTCATGACTTGTAATGTGAGTCCTGTTCAGCAGAAAAATCTTGAAAAAACCTGGAATGTAAAAATTCTCGATCGTACTGGTTTGATACTTGAGATTTTCTCAAATAGGGCTGCAACTAGAGAGGGGGTATTACAAGTTGAAATGGCTGCTCTTTCATACCAACGTACAAGGCTTGTGAGAGCATGGACCCATTTAGAAAGGCAAAGAGGAGGGTTAGGTTTTGTTGGAGGTCCCGGGGAAACCCAAATCGAGTCTGACAAACGGGCGATAGATTTACAATTAAAAAATCTTCGACGGCAACTTCAAAAAGTTGTAAAAACCCGCGAGCTGCATCGAAAAAGAAGACTTAAGACATCTATGCCTATTATTTCTCTTATAGGTTATACTAATGCTGGTAAATCGACACTTTTTAACAAATTAACAAATGAAGAAGTTCTCTGTAAAGACATGTTGTTTGCAACTCTTGATCCAACAGTGCGCGCATCCGTATTACGTAATGGGTTGTCCATAATTGTTTCTGATACCGTTGGCTTTATATCGGATTTGCCTACTGAGCTGATTGCTGCATTTCGATCAACTCTAGAAGAAGTTTTATCTTCAGATTTGATTTTGCACGTGAGGGATATCAGCCATCCTAATGCTGAAAGCCATTCAGAGGATGTTTTGGATATTCTTCAAAGGATAGGATTAAAAAATAAGGTTCCAATCTTGGAGGTTTGGAATAAAATAGATTTGCTTCCAGAAAATCAAAAATTACAACAATCTAATTTAGCCTTAAATAATCGAAACATCTATCCGATTTGTGCATCTTCTGGAGCTGGCCTGGAAAACCTAAAGACCGGTATAATGGATATAATGTTGGCAAATTCGAATGAGGATGTTCGTACCATATCTGTAAGAGATGGTAAAAAAAGAGCCTGGCTTTACAGGCACGGAGTTGTTGAATCTGAAACGTTAATCGATGAAGATTACAAAATGGTCCTGAGGTGGACTGAAAAACAAAGGTCACAGTTCGACTTATTGTAAATTTGGTGCTGGAATTATCTTTGTTGTTCCATTTGATGCTGCTTTTGCCAGGTCTGGATCAAGGGACATATTAATATATTCGCCCCGACGCCACAATTGACCAAGATCATCATAATGGCGCGAAAATAAATGCCCTGACTGACCGGTGGAAATTATATACAATGAGCTGTCCGGATCAGAAAAGTCATAAATTCCACGATACACAGCTGCATGAACGTTCTCAAAAGGATTGTATTCATTTCCAGAGCTTAATCCTCTCATTAAGGTATAATCCCCGCCTGACACAGATTGTCGTAAGTTAATTAAAAGGTTTAACAGTGGAATGTGTCCTAGCGTTAAATGATCATGCATGGCTATATGAACATCTCCCCATCTGAGGGAGTTCATTTTGAGTTTATATCGCTCTCTTAGCTCCGATATCGCATCATACAAAGCAAGCTCGGCAATTGTTTCACACTTTTCTACGGGAATACTTTGCAAAACGTCGCACCATTGAGATGCACCGTCAATATCTCTAAAAACACGCTCAAGAAAGAGAGGTTCAAAATTGCTAAACTCTTTTGCAAGTACTCCTAGTTCATCCTGGGTCAGTCTCTGTTGAAGTTTGCGCATCCATGAATAAAAAATTAGGGGCTCTGGTAGATGTTCATTCATTTCACCATTCCATTCGGCAAGAAGCTTCAGTGCTTCAGTGACGTCTTGATCTAATAGAGAATTTGAAGTCGCCATTGGCTTGTACCATAAATTGGCTCCAATGATGGGAAGTAATGATTTTGCAGGAAAACTAATTGTATCCAGCTGAGCTTCTGTAAAACTTTCCCTGGTGTGTACTTTTCTAGAATCCATCAAGCGGCTCAATCTCGCAATTCTTTGAGTATCTCCCCAATCATATGAAATGTGATTTGGGAATAATTCATCTAAAATTTTGTTATTAGTATTCGCTATTAACCCGATTTCAGGGTTTATAATACGTGGATTAGTATCATAGGATTGATATCCTCTCCATCTATTTTCCTCTTTGTATCCAAAGCTTGGTAGGCGTCCTCGAGTGTTATGATCACTTCCCCTTTTCGGAAGTTTTCCTGCTAACTGCAGAGCTATGTTTTGTTTATCAATCAGTGTATAATTCAATGATGGCGCAACGTGTCCTTCTAAGGCATTTAAAGCATTCTTGATGTCTTTGGAGTAAGTTAGATTTATTAATGCCGTCATGGAGGTATCTTGTGGTGTAAGCATAGTCCAGCTAAGCGCCATTTCATGATGAGGAGGTGTTATGTCTGAGATCTGTGATGTTACCTTATCCAGGACGGGGCCATTTTCACTCCATTTTAACTTGATCTTTTTTGAATTTTCGCCTTTAATTTTGATGACTGTTTCTTCATTTCTAAATGTTTTCCAGCCATCGAGAGACTTGTATTTTTCATCATCATTTTGATTTATTTCCTCTGCGTATAG
>ERZ802827.1113-NODE-1113-length-13722-cov-8.92398_pt1 | contig 13722 bp, 13 predicted proteins | sample MGYA00345652_ERZ802827 | MGnify/ENA primary metagenome ERZ802827 (study PRJEB30503, sample SAMEA104212372) | marine metagenome | biome: Westerlies Biome; feature: [SRF] surface water layer (ENVO:00010504) within the epipelagic zone...; material: water... | reverse complement strand
TCCTGATCTGTTTCAATCCAAAAAACTGACGTCTCTTCTTCCCTGCAAGGCATGGGTAAGCGTTCCTCCATCGGTATATTCGATTTCACCACCCAAGGGCACACCATGAGCTATGCGGCTGATTTTGTTGACGGCGCCTGCCACCATCCGAGAAATATAGTGGGCGGTGGCCTCGCCTTCGACGGTGGGATTAGTCGCCAGTATGACTTCTTGCGGTGCGATCTCTTGGATGCGCGATTGCAGACGATCTAGCCCGAGCTGCTCTGGGCCAACGCCATCAATGGGCGAGAGTCGGCCGTGCAGCACAAAGTAGAAGCCGCGATAGCCTCCGGCCTGCTCTATTGCCAGCACATCGGCGGGCGATTCCACAACGCACAGCATGGTCGCATCGCGGCGCGTATCACTGCATACGCGACACACATCCGATTCCGTCAAATTTTGACAAACAGCGCAGCGTTTGACCGACTCCATAGCCTGCAGCAGCACATTGCCTAGGGCGGTACCACCATTGCGATTACGCTGCAGCAGGGTCAGCGCCATACGCTGGGCACTCTTCGGACCAACCCCCGGGAGTACCTGTAGCGCTTGAATCAGGTTATCGATCAGCGCCATTAAAAGGGCATCTTGCCAAACGGCAGATTCAGACCGGCGAGCATGCCTCCACCCAGCTCCTGCATTTTTTCCGCCTGAGCTTTTTCAACGCGGCGTACGGTGTCATTGCAGGCCGCCGCCAACAGATCTTCCAGCACGGACTTTTCCTCGCCGAGCACGGCAGGATCAATTTCGACCCGACTGACCTCGTGACGACCGTTCATCGTAACTTTCACCAAGCCCGCACCGCTCTCGCCCTGCACCTGCATCTGACCAATCTCGGCCTGTGCTTCCTGCATCTGAGCCTGCATCTTCTGGGCTTGTTTCATCATGTCGCCAAAATCGTTCATGTCGTGCGCTCGTTCCTGTCCGTGTGCATTCGGGAAATGTTCGTTGGGTTTGTGCATCGACGATTTTGGTGCCGCGCCAACGGTCACAATGAATCGTCCTACTATCTTTCTCTTAACTTTCTACTATCGTTCTAATGCAGATGTACTTCTTCCAGCTTGCCGTCGAAGTCTGCGAGCAGGGATTGCACCGTCGCGTCTTCGCGCATGGCCGCCTCAGCTTCCGCCTGCCGCTCGGCCCGCTGCCTCACCTTGCGCTGTGCTGGGGTTTCAGCGTTTGGTTCGCCCACTTCGACGCTCACGCTTACATTTTTGTCCGCAACTTTAGATAGGCCCCGCTGCAGATTCTGCACCTGGGCATCGTTCAGCAAGGTATCGTGCTCGCGGCTGAGCACCAGCATTATTGCGGAGTCACTAAAACTGACCGGCATAGAATGCTCTGCAATCATCTTGGCGACGCCGCCTAGGCTGAGTTCATCCACCATGGCATACCAGATGGCATACCAGCGTTCGGCGTCCGAGCCTGCCGCAACGACTGGCGCCCTCGCCTCTGTCGAGGGTGAATCATGGGATGGCTCAGCATCAGCCGATGAAGTCTCGGCGGCAGGCGCTCGCGGCGCTACATTGCCTGATCCATTGCCTGATCCGTTGCCCGATCCATTGCCAGAAGCATTGCCAGTACCATTGCCAGTACTAGGGCCCTGAGACCTCTGCTCGCGCTCTGGCGTAAAAGCCAACAATCGCAGCAAGGTCATTTCAAAGCCACTACGCGGATCAGGCGCAATGGGCAAATCCCGCAAACCGACGAGCGCAATTTGATAGTAGAGCTGGAGTTCGTCGGCAAGGAAAGCACCGGTCTCGTTGGTCGTCGCCTGAGAGACCGCAGCACCGTGCAGGGCTTCCATCAAACCAGACAGGACGTCGGCAAAGTCGGCGTTGCGCTGCGCAAGCTCTGCCGTCAACTCCAGTAACCGCGGCGCAGACCCATCTTTGAGAGCCTCCATCAGCGCGGATATTTCGTCGCGCCCCACCACACCTAGCATGGTAATCACGTCGTCCTGAAGTAACTTACCTTGACCGAAAGCAATCGCCTGATCGGTCAAGCTGAGCGCGTCTCGCATGCTGCCCCGGGCGGAGCGTGCGATGACTTCAACGGCTTGCGTTTCAAAGGTGACAGCCTCATCACTCAAGACACCGGCGATGTAGTCTGTAATTGTCTGGGCGGTAATGTTCTTCAGCTGAAATTGCAGACAGCGAGACAGTACGGTGACCGGGACTTTTTTCGGATCCGTCGTCGCCAGCAAAAACTTCACATGCTCAGGCGGCTCCTCCAGCGTTTTCAGCAACGCGTTGAAGCTGGCAATGGAAAGCATATGCACTTCGTCAATGAGGTAGACCTTGTAGCGGCCACGCGTAGGCATGTACTGGGCGTTTTCCAGCAGGTCTCGGGTGTCGTCGACACCGGTACGCGACGCAGCGTCTACCTCGATCAAATCGATGAAGCGGTTCTCTTTCACCTCGACACATATCGAGCATTCGCCGCAGGGCGTCGAGCTGACACCGCGCTCGCAGTTAAGGCTCTTGGCCAATATGCGTGCGATGGTCGTCTTACCCACACCACGAGTGCCGGTAAACAAATAGGCGTGGTGCAGGCGGTCATGGTCTAGTGCGTGAGTCAGAGCACGCACCACATGATCTTGGCCCACCAAGGCCGAGAAGCCGCTGGGCCGAAGTTTTCGTGCTAGTACTTCGTAACTCATGGGGGCTAGTCTAGCGCCGACCGCGTCAACGCTCCATGTAAGTTATGCATGAATAAAGACATCGCACCATTCGACCACAGGGCACTGGCCAGCTACTTCTCAACGTTCTTGGTGATTGGCCATCGAGGCGCTGCGGGACTTGCGCCTGAAAATACGCTGCCCAGTTTTCGCAGGGCTCTAGACATAGGATGTCAGGGCATCGAACTCGATGTGCATGCCGTGCACGACGCGACCGGCGAACAACAGCTCGTGGTGATTCACGATGACACGGTTGACCGAACCACCAACGGCCAAGGCCCAGTGAGCCGCCATACAGCCGAACACATTACCGAACTCGACGCGGGCGATGGCAATCGGATCCCCCGGTTGGCCGAGGTTACAGCGCTGGTTGCAAGGCATATCGCTGACACAAAACCACTCATCAACATTGAACTCAAAGGCAAAGGCACAGCCGCGCCCACGGCGAGTTTTTTGCGCACCCATCCGGGATTCGCGGTTTTGGTCTCCTCTTTTAATCACGACGAACTCGCCGCATTTCGAAAGTGGGACGAGACCACACCGGTCGCCCCGCTCTTTGAGCGCGCCCGTGGCGACATACTCGAGACTGCAACCAAACTTGGAGCGAGCTGTATCAACCTGTCTAACCGCATGGCGAAGGCACCTGTCATAGAGCAGTGCAGTGAGGCAGGATTTCCCGTCTTGGTGTACACCGTGAACCAACCACACGATGCGCAGCGACTAAAAGCGATGGGCGTTGCAGGCGTATTCACTGACCGGCCAGACCGTTTGATAACGTTCAGCGCAAGATAGCTAGCGATCAAAATTGATGAATCGCCGACGAGATCTGTCGACAAAGCCCCAGCACTGTGGGCTACAATAGCGCTTCCGGAGAGGTGGCCGAGTGGCTGAAGGCGCTCCCCTGCTAAGGGAGTATAGGTTAATCCCCTATCGAGGGTTCGAATCCCTCTCTCTCCGCCATACAAATGAAGGGGCCTCTCGGCTCCTTTTTTATGCGCAATCAGCGGACGTGGCTAGCACAGAGCCTGCTCTGGCGGGTCTCGACAGATGAGTGCTTGCGAGCACGATGGGACGATCATCGCTGGCGCTATCAAGGGGAATCCATCTATGTCCACAGCAACTCATGCTGATCAAATCAAAGGCTATGGCACCAGCCGTTACCGAACTTATGTCCTCTCTGCACTGACGCTTATCTACATTCTGAATTTCGTTGACCGAGGCCTGCTCGCGGTGGTGGGTCCTGACCTCGTGCCTGAGCTGGGTATTTCCGATACCCAATTCGGCCTTCTAACGGGTTTCGGGTTTGCCCTTCTCTACACGATTGTCGGTATTCCTTTGGCGCGTTATGCGGACACCGGTCACCGTGTGTGGATTATGAGCGTATGCATTGCATTGTGGTCGATCATGACGGTGCTCTGTGGACTGGCAACCGAAGTCACAATCGGCTCAGTCACCATTGGCGCATTCTGGATATTGTTGGCGTGCCGGGTCGGTGTCGGTATCGGTGAGGCGGGTTGCACACCGCCTGCTAACTCGTTGATCGCAGATTATTATGCGCCAAGGGATAGGTCACAGGCGCTGGGTGTTTACGCGATGGGCGTCACACTTGGCACCATGTTTGCCAACTTGATTGGCGGCTGGGTGACCGATGCCTTCGACTGGCGGACGGCATTTTTCGTGGTCGGTTTGCCCGGCGTTCTGATTGCCTTGGTGTTTAAGCTGACGGTTAAGGAGCCACCCCGCGGTTACACAGATCCGCCGGGGACACAGTCCAAGGAACGCGTAGAACTGGGGGAAGCGATACGCGAACTCACGACCAAGCCAGCGTTTTGGTATATGACCGCTGGCGCTACGGTCGCTGCTTTTTGTGGTTACGGCATTTCGTCGTTCCAATCAATCTTCCTTGTTCGAGCGCACGGCATCACCGCGGGCGAAGCCGCTATCTGGATCAATGCTCCAGTATCTTTGTCATCTGCCGTTGGCACCTTTGCCACCGGTTGGCTTGCCACCCAGCTCTACAAAAAACACCCGGGCGCCATCGCTTGGGTACCGGGTATCGGTTTGGCCCTATCCATTCCGTTTTATATCTTCGCCTTTACCACCGACAATCTGCTGTTTGCCGCCATCGGCCTGATCATCGCCGGTTTCGTAAAGTACGGTTATCTTGCCGCCCAATACACGATCGGTCAGGGCGTTGTGTCCATGCGTGTTCGAGCAATGGCCATTGCAGTACTGCTGTTCGTCGTCAATCTGATTGGCTACGGTTTTGGCCCGCTGTTCATTGGCGCAATCTCCGATATTTTCTTTAGCAACGGCGTCGTCGAACTTGGCGTGGCAGTAGATGAGCTCACTCGAAACCAGTGTCATCCCCGCGCAATCGCAGAGCTAAGCGATAATCTGCAAAGTGTCTGTGGTGAGGTGTATTCCCAAAGTTTGCAGTCAGCCATGGTCATCATGGCGTCGCTGTATGCCGCTGGTTCGCTGTTCTTCCTGCTCACCTGGCCTCGCTTGGACAAAGATATGGTCGATCGGAACCCAAGCTAAAATGCAGTGATGGCGTTGTTCAGCCTTGCAACGTGTTTTCCATTGACAACACTGGCATCACCCGACTGTTCGGTGATGTGCGACTAACTGTGTGTAGCCGGACGCCGCAGCTCTGGTGCTAGGCCCTCACCCATCATGTCGATGAAATTCTCTGCGTAGAACGCATCTTGAGCCGAGGCGGAAACGCCGGCCAAGGTTTCACCGAAGCGTTTCAGCGGATTACGCCCGCCCTCGACATGCGGATAGTCCGTTGAGAACAGACACATTTCTTCGTGAGAGTTTTCGATAATCCAGCCGCTGTCTTCATGAGGATAGGGCGTTACGCGAAGTTGGCGACGGGCGATTTCGGAAGGTTTGTCTGACAACTTTTGCAGCCGCTCTTCGTTTTTGACAAAGGCATGGGCCGCTGAATCAAGGTTTCTCAGCCAGCCCGGTAGCCATGACGCACCGAGTTCTATCGCACCCCACTTCAGTCGTGGAAACTTGTCGAAGATGCCGTCGATGATGAGCGCCGCCAGCGTCTGCTGCACCGAGGTGGAAATTGGCAGGTAGGTGATCGAGGTAAAGTTTGCATCGCCACCGTGAAAGTCCGGCACGGCTGGCAGACCATTCACTTTGTAGGTGAGATCTACTTTTTCTTCCCCGCCGACGTGAAAGAGTATTGGCAGTCCAGCCTCCTGGGCCATTGCCCAAACCGGGAATAGGCCGATATGGCTGGGGCTGTGATTCTGCGGACACCATGATGGGATCATCAGTGCCTTGGCACCCATTGCAATGGCGGCTCTGGCCGTTTTCTCGGCCTGATCAAAATCTTCTAGCGGTATGTAGGCTGTCGCCAGCAGCCGCTTATCGACGCTGCAGAAGTCCGTCATCATGCGGTTGTGGGCGGTCGCCGCGCCGTAACACAGGTCTGTATCGCCAGACTGATCAAAGCCGAAGTTGCCCAAGCAAAAAGTGGTAAAAACCAACTGGCTGGCAACGCCAATATGGTCGACAGCTGCGGGCCGATCATGCTTAAGGAACGCACCTTGAGCGTCGTAGTTCTTACGCAGCATGATGTTCTCTCCCGCCGCTGCCCGAAAGACTTCGTCTTCTTGCCGCTTCTGGGCTTCCTCCACAGCAATCCTGTTACCGACGCGCACGCCTAGGTTCGGGTGCTCTAAGAAACGGCCAAGCAACGACTTTTCAAAATAGGGATTCAGGCAATCCGACATCTCCATGAGGTGGCTGTCAGCATCATGAACGAGGCGATTTTCGATGTATGGCATTAGCATTTCCCTCCCTTACCAGCCGTCGATATTAGCCCCCAGATAGCCCACAAAAAACCCCTGCCAGTAGTGGTCGATAGAGCGCCAGTTGAGTAGCGCCGGATCAGACCAACTCTCGACCGTAACGTTTATGATCGTAATCATCTCTGTATAGTCTTGTCTGCGACCCATGAGTCGCGACAGATCACCGGCAACGGTGTAAAAAAACGAGAACGTCCTCGCTCCAACAATAAGCAAAATAAGGTGAAGCTATGAAAACACTAACCACATTTCTCGCAGCCGCTTTGGTATTTGGCGCTAGCAGCGCAGCAGTCGCATCTGACGATGAGCCGATCACCATTGGCGGCGTCGCCATGGAAAACTCGTCTTCCAGCGCGGCCTTTGCCGCGGTGAAAAAGAAGCTGGGCAAATGGGAAGGCCAAATGACTCAGTCCATAACAGGCGCGGTCTTTGACGTTTCCTATGAATGGAAGCTGACCTCTGGTGGCAACACCATTACCGAAACCATCGTCGAGGACGGTGTGGAAATGCTGACCACCTACACCGATCAAGACGGCGAGCTGGTGGTCAAGCACTACTGTGCGCTGGGCACCGAGCCTGTCTTCAAGGTTAGCGAGGTTTCTGACGCCAGCATGAGCATCGCGCTTGATCAAGCGAGCAGCGGTTTGCACAAAGCGCATCACAGCTTTGTCACCGACATGAAGTGGACCATGGACGCTAGCGACCCCAACGCCATGGTGTTCGAAAACTCGGTGCTATTGGATGGCGAAGTCACCAACAACCGCGCGGAACTCAAGCGCAGTATGTAGATGGGTGCTGTTCGACACGAGTCCCCGGCTGATCGCCGGGGCGCTGCCGCAACTACTTAATCATTTATCTAGAAGCTCTCGCCATCATCGCGAAGAGCAAAAAACTTAGCCATAAACTGGGCCCTTTCCTCGGCGGACGGCAGTGCCAAGGGCTTGCGCGACAGAATCTTGTCAAAACGGTCTCGCAGTAGTTCATCGTAAAGCGGGTGCGTCAAAATATAAAAAACCTCTTCGTTGATTGCATCGAAAGCAATGTCCGCAATCTCCGATGGTTTCTTGCCGCGTCTGAGCAGCGATGCTACCGGATTGATTTCCGCCTCTACCGCGGGGCCTCTCGACTGAGATAAATGTCCCGGCCGATTGCGTTCGGACTTGTCGATATTCGTATCGACAAAACCCGGGCATAGCACCGACACCGATATGTTTGCACCATGCAGGTGCAAATCCCAGTTCACCCCCTCTGTGAGTGCCAGCACCGCGTGCTTACTCACCCCATAGGTGCCATCCCCGGAGAGTAGACCGGCAGCGGATACCGTGGTCATCAAGTGAGATTCTTCGCCGTGCTCGATCATATGCGGGATAAAGGTTTGGAAGCCGTGTAGCACGCCTTGATAGTTAACGCCCATCACCCAGTCCCACTCGTTTTTGTCTACCTCCCAAATTGCCTTGTCGCCCGGATTGGCGCCGACGCCGGCGTTGCTGCACAGCATGTGGATGTTGCCGTACTCAGCCCTAGCTCTTGCGAATAAGTTCTGGATTGACTCCTCTACCAATACATCGGCCACCACCCCGCTGACGGGCAGCTGGTACTTTCTTAAGTCCTCAACCGCTACTTCGAGGGATTCCTCCTCTACGTCGGCCATCACGACCTGCATATTTTCTCGCGCCAGCTTCTCTGCCAACGCCAAGCCAATACCGCTTGCTGCTCCCGTCACCACCGCTGTTTTACCGGCAAAATTTTTCATAGGCCTTTCCTGATTTTTTTTATTTTTTTGTTGCTATCAGCAACTGCTGCGCTTGAACGACGCTTGTGCGGGCAATCTACCGTTGGCCTGGGCTCTGGACTACCGAAAAATTCCCACGTCTAGCTTGCCCGAGGTATCGATGCTGGCGCGATACATGCCGGTCGTATTAAAGGCATAAACCACCTCGCCGTTCGGATCGAGACCGATCACGCCTCCATCACCGCCCATGTCGAGCAGGGTACCGTGAACCACTGCGTTGGCCGCAGCCTCCAACGTGACGCCTTGATAGCGAACGCGGGCACAAATGTCGTAGGCCACTGCTGCGCGGATAAAGTACTCGCCATGCCCTGTTGCGCTGATACCGCAAGCGCGGTTATCGGCATAAGTACCCGCACCTATGATGGGTGAGTCGCCAATTCTGCCGAAGCGCTTGTTGGTCATGCCGCCAGTGGAGGTGCCAGCGGCAAGATTACCTTGCTGATCGAGGGCGACGGCTCCCACCGTGCTGTACTTGCGACGCTCGTATGAATCGCTGGACGGCTCAGTGATCGCCACACCGTTTTCCTTAGCGATAGCCTGCTGCAGCTGCCGACGACGCCGCTCGGTGTGAAAATACGCGTTATCTACCAGCGCTAGCTGCTGTGTCTCAGCAAAGGCCTCTGCGCCAGCACCCATAAGCATGACATGGGGTGACGCCAACATAACGCGCTCGGCAAGCAGTATGGGATTGCGGACCCGCTTCACCCCGGTGACAGCGCCAGCGTTCAGGTTCTCGCCAAGCATAATCGACGCGTCTAGTTCTGCCTCCCCTTGGTTGGTCAATACCGCGCCACGTGCGGCGTTAAATAAGGGGGAATCTTCCATGACTAAAATCGCTGCAATAACGGCATCCTGACTCTTGCCGCCTCGCACCAAAACCTGATGGCCTGCTGACACAGCTGCGGTAAGCGTCTGTCGGTACTGTGCCTCAACCTCAGCACTCATGTTTGCGCGCTGAATGGTGCCCGCACCGCCGTGAATGACGATGGCTGTTGGGCCTGCACTGCCTATCGTTGGCAGAGCGAGAGCCCACAACAGCGCTGTCCGCGCGAATAGATTACCGATGCTCGACATGGGCGCGTCTCCTGTTGGCTTCAATCAGATAAATCAGGCAGACCCGCTACTCCTGCCCGATAGGCGCGGTACTCTTGGGCCACCGATTCCCAGTTCACGGGGTCGTATAACCGCGCCAGATCAGTCAGTTTTGGCGGTGTTTTGCCCTCGCGTGTGGCCGATTGCTCCAAGTAGAGCCAGTGTAAAACCGCATAGTCCTTGGCTGCCTTTGTGCCGCTGTCTGCTTTTTGCAACGCATAATTTACGCCGCCAAAGAAGGCTTGTTCCAACGTAACCGCCCCACCGGCGCGCAGATAATGATTCCATTGTTCGAGAATGACCGGTGTCGCCGCCGCCAGATCTTGCAGGAACGCTTCGTCTGACTCGCTGAAAAGCGCTGGCTCTTTGTTATCACCCGCCAGTGCATCGCGCTGTTCTTCGGCCTGCTCTTTCGCCTGCTCTTTCGCCGCTAAAGCCCCGTCATAATGCCCTTCGTGCTTGCGACGCAGCACGTTCATAAAGTGTTCAAAGGCGTTGTCCAATCCTGTCACTCTTCTTTCTCCGTCACCGCCGGTTTGTCACGCCAACCCTTCGCAGGCGATGCTGATTACAGGCGCACATAGTGCCCGAATGCATCATGTCGGTCTGCCCCAGCGAATCGGTAAAACAATTCGTCCCACCAATTCTGCTCGAGCGCAGACAGTGGTGAAACGCGGTGCTAGTGTTTGCGTCTATTGAAGCGCGCTCAGTAGGAGAGACTTTTGAACAAAGAAGCGACACCACACGCGAATAACAACGACCAAGTCACGGGAATGCTTGGCTGGATCGAGCGCCGCGGCAATCAGTTACCTGATCCGGTATTCCTGTTCATTTGGCTGATTTTGTTTCTCGTCATCATTTCCGTTGTCGCCAACCTCGCGGGCCTATCAGCAGCGCACCCCACTGACATTGATCCACAAACCGGCAGTAAGCGCATCATCTTCGCCACCTCCTTGCTGTCCGCCGAGAACATCGCGCGGCTGTGGATCGAGATGCCCAAAACCTTTACGCATTTCCATCCGCTGGGCTATGTGCTGGTGGTCATGCTGGGCGCTGGGGTCGCCGAGCGCTCTGGCCTGTTTGCTACCGCCATGCGCGCCGGTGTGCGCGACACGCCAAGTGCTCTACTCACCCCCTTGGTCGTGACCATTGGCATGCTGGGCAATCTGGCCGCGGACGCCGCCTATGTGGTGCTTATTCCGCTGGCGGGCATTTTGTTTCATGCCGCTGGGCGACATCCCATCGCGGGCATTGCGGCAGCCTTTGCCGGCGTCTCTGGCGGATTTTCCGCAAATCTGCTGCCGGGCCAATTGGATGCGCTGTTATTCGGCATCACTGAAGCGGCGGTGGAAACCGTATTTGGTGACTTTAGTGCGAACATTGCCGGTAACTGGTTCTTTATCGCGGCAATGACCGTGATTTTTGTGCCAGTTATCTGGTTTATCACCGACAACATGATTGAGCCACGCCTAGGCACCTATGACCCCTCACAGGCATCCAACGATGCCACGGATGACAGCGCCAAGCCGTTATCTGCGCTGGAACGCAAGGGGCTTGTCTATGCCGGGTGGGCAACGCTCTTTGTTATTGCCCTGTGGATTTTTTTCACCCTCGGGCCGGGCACACCGCTGATTGATGAATCCGCCAAGGCAGAAGCGCAGATGACGCCCTTCTATCAAAGCTTGGTCGCGGCGTTTTTTCTGCTCTTCCTGCTTGCGGGCTGGGCCTATGGCAAAGGAGCTGGCAGCATCAACGATCATCGTGACCTCGTCGGTATGATGACTGGCGCCATGGAAGATCTCGCCTACTACCTCGTGCTGGCTTTCGCCGCCGCACACTTTGTCGCCATGTTTGCGTGGTCTGGCTTGGGCCTCATATTGGCCGTACATGGTGCGGACTTTTTAGCCGCCACCAGCCTGCCGGCATGGGCACTGCTGACCGCCATTATTCTGATCTCATCGCTGCTGAATTTATTCGTTGGCTCCGCCAGCGCTAAGTGGGCGCTTATCGCTCCGGTCATGGTGCCTATGCTGATGTTGCTAGGCATATCGCCGGAGATGGCTACCGCCGCATATCGGGTCGGTGATAGTGCAACCAATATCATCACGCCGCTGATGGTGTACTTCCCGCTGATATTGATTTTTTGTCAGCGCTGGCAGAGCAGCTTTGGGATCGGCAGCCTGACCGCCACCATGCTGCCCTACTCTATTGGCCTGATGGTTGCCGGTCTGCTCATGACCATTGGGTGGGTGATACTCGACCTGCCGCTAGGGCCTGGCGCCGGCGTCTTCATCGATGCGCCCGGAGGCAGCCTCGCCCCAGGCTGATCGAGCGCGGCATGGCTGAAGCACGCGAGATGCGATGTATGAACAATATCGCCGTGAAAGCTGCCGCCTTCGCCCTAATGCTCAGCGTGTGCGGGCTGGGCTTTGCCCACCCGGAGGATGAGCTTTGTCACGCCGGTACTGGGGTCATCGACCCCCAGCTATGCGCCCTGCTGGCAGAGATGGATCGTGCCGGGGGCGACGTTGCACAAGATGACCCGGATGAACTGCTGGCCGTCTTTGAGGCCGAGCGTGGTTTCATGGCGAATCTCGCGCGCTATGTTTGGGTGGGACTAGGTCACATACTGCCTGGCGGGCTGGATCATATTCTCTTCGTTGTTGCGCTATTTCTGGCCGCGCAAAATTTCCGCTCGCTCATCTGGCTAATTACGGCATTTACCTTCGCCCACTCAGTAACCTTGGCGCTGGCGGCTACAGGCGTCATGGTCCTGCCGCCTAGCATCGTCGAACCGCTGATCGCTTTTACCATCGCCTTCGTGGCTTTCGAGAATCTCTTCGACAGCCCGACAGCCAAGTGGCGAACGGTCATCGTGTTCGTGTTTGGACTGATTCATGGGCTGGGTTTCGCTGGCTTCTTTGGCGAGCTCGGCCTGCCTGAGGGCCTCTTCTTCAGTTCGTTGATCGGCTTCAACTTAGGCGTAGAGGCGGGTCAAGGTGCGGTCATCGGCATCACCGCCATGGTTGCAGGACTGGCAAATTGGCTGCTGCGGACACTGGCGATGCCAAACGCATACCAGTATTTCATCACTAGACCTGCATCAGCCCTTATTGGGCTGATCGGTCTGTACTGGGGCTGCGAACGCCTGCTAGGCGTCGGGTGATGTGTCGCTGGTAAAACCACGACCCTCAAGCAATGGTTCAATGCTTGGATCTTGACCGCGGAAGTTGCGGTACAGCTCGTCGGCGGGTTTCAAACCACCGGCCTCATACACCCAACGCTTGAGTCGACCTGCTAACTCTGGATCCCAAATATCTTCTGCTTGTTTGAAGGCGGCAAAACCGTCTGCATCAAGAATCTCGGACCACAGATAGGCGTAATAGCCCGCTGAATAACCACCGGCAAAGATATGGCTGAAGTATTGGGAGCGGTAGCGCGGCTCAATTTCGTCAATCAAGCCATAGCGCTCGAGCACTTCTTGCTCGAAGGCTCTGGCGTCGGTGATTTGTTGGGCTTCTTCCACGCTGAGCGAATGCCAGGCCAAGTCGAGTAACGAGGCCGCCACGTACTCTGTCGTATAAAAGCCTTGGTTATGGTTTGCCGCGGTGCGAATTTTTTCTACCAACTGGGTAGGTATGACCTCACCGGTTTCGTAGTGCCTGGCATACATGGCTAACATTTCTGGCTGGCTAACCCAGTGCTCTAAGATCTGCGCGGGGAACTCCGTATAGTCCCTTGGCCCATCAACACCAGAAAATGTCGGGTAGTCGATCTGCGTCATCAGACCATGCAGACCGTGGCCAAATTCATGAAACAGCGTTTCCACATCCGAGTAGCGCATTAAGGCTGGCTCACCCTCAGGAGGTTGGGGTAAGTTCATATTGTTGGTAATTAACGGACGGATCGCATCGCCGTTGATATTCGATGTGCCGCGATAGCTGCTCATCCATGCGCCACCGCGCTTGGAATCCCGAGCGAACATGTCGGTCATGAACAGACCAAGATGTTCACCAGCCTCATTTTTTACATCAAAGGAGACCACTAATGGGTTCCAGCCCTCGACGTCCACCTGCTCAAAACTCAAACCAAACAGCTTGCCCGCCATGGCATAGGCCCCGGCTTGTACGTTTTCAAGCTTGAAGTAGGGCTTGGTCGCACTTTCATCCAACGCATAGCGCTGCAGTCGAAGCTTCTCTGCCTGATGCCACCAGTCCCAGGCCTCGAACTTGGTGTCACCCATCATGGCCTGCATATCTGCACGTTCTTGTTTTGCCTGAGCGAGAGCA
>ERZ802827.1111-NODE-1111-length-13733-cov-15.4629_pt1 | contig 13733 bp, 18 predicted proteins | sample MGYA00345652_ERZ802827 | MGnify/ENA primary metagenome ERZ802827 (study PRJEB30503, sample SAMEA104212372) | marine metagenome | biome: Westerlies Biome; feature: [SRF] surface water layer (ENVO:00010504) within the epipelagic zone...; material: water... | reverse complement strand
TACGTTGACATCGTAGGGGTCACAGGTTCAATCCCTGTCACGCCCACCATTTCACTATCAGATAAATCACAGGAAAACAGCGGGATACAGGTGTTGGCGTCTCTGCAGAAAAACGCATCTGGCGCGCCAGTCACCATCAGCCTGCTGATGCCGTCTGGCCGGGGTCGTTCCTGAGCGTGTTCTCGCCCGACATATAGACCCTGACGGAGTCAAATTTACCGTTGTTAACGGTGAAAAAATTGCAGTTCGACTTATGGACCAGACTTCCATCATGCAGCGTGTTCGTCACGTGAAAGCGGACGGCTATATCTCTGCCATTATCGGCGTCAACGAAGTGAAACCGGTCGTGCAGCACAGAGATATGATCTGCCCATAACCGCTCAAACATGCCGGTTATTTCGGCATGGCCTCCGAGGCGCACCCCGTGTGTCTCGACAGCAAATACGCAATCCTCATCAAGGGTGCCAAGGATGAGGTCAATGTCCTGGTCATCAACCCCTTTGAAGTAAGCAGTAACCAGTTTCTGAAGGTTGCTCATCAGCGGTACATCCCCGTATTTGTTCGATTTCCGATCTTGTCGCCTTTCGGCATCTTTGAAAAGCCCGGGGATGCGGTTGTGCAGGCTGATCTTTTTTGCCGGTGTCACGCATGCATGCTGTCAGCCAGCTTTGCAATCCACGCAGAAATCTGGCGAGATTTGCTGGATTTTCCCGCCCGTCACACGCAAAGTGTCGAGCGTCCCTTCAAGGACATGTGCTTTATGTATCGCAGTGGCATGGCGGCGTGCAGATGGCGGGTTATTTTCGTGCCGTCAGACCTGAGGATATGGCTGTTGTTTATTTCGTTTTTTGCTGCGTCCGGGTTGGACAATAGATGATCAGGGTCACGTCTTTTCTATGGGGTTTTGTTGCGGCCATCACCTTGCTTGTCTGGTCTGTAACTGCGTTCGCTCAGTCAAATGTAATGTCGGTCCAGCTTGGCTACAAAGTCAGCCTTGGTCATGTCGACGTGGCAACAACGTCGGCAGACTGGATTTTTGGCGAAGACACATTCGAACTCTCGGCCACATCCCGGACTGTCGGTTTGACCGATATGTTGCGAAAATATCGCGGTCAGATAGACCTTAGCGGCAGAGTTGAAAATGGCCGATATCTGCCGCAAAGCCTGTCCATCGCAGGCGTTTCCAAGCGCCGCACCCGCCAGGCCTTGACGATGTGGGCGCCGGATACAGGCCCCGTCACTACCAAGAGAGAGCCTGACCTGGATCTGGAGAAAGTCTTTCCCCTTTCCGACAAGCATATCGACGGGGCTGTCGATCCCTTCAGTGCGATGTTGAACGCGCTTAACAGCATCGCGCAGAGCGGTTCATGCACCGGGTCAGAGCGGGTTTATGATGGCCTGAGAACGTCTGAACTTGCGCTGCATGACCTTGGCACAAAGCTGTTGGAAAAAGACCGTCCCTTTGCCTTTGAAGGAAAAACGTCAGTGTGCGGGTTTGTCAGCAAGCCGACCGGCGGTCATCAGCGCAAGTCGCGTTGGCGCAAAAAGCAACCGAAGCCAGAAGATGTTCTGATTTTCGTCGCGGAAGTGCGGCCAGACCTGTTTCTTCCCGTTCGAATAGAGGCCAAATCCTTTATTGGCACTGTGACGGCAAGGCTTGTGATGCCCTCACTGGTTCTTGAGATGCGGTAAGCAGCTTCACGCCAGACAGCTTGTCTTGACAGACCAGACGTGAAGCCATCCCAATCCAGCGACAACGGGCCAACTGCAAAGGGGCTTTCAGTTACCCGAAAATTGGCGCCGTGGCATTCGAATGGCCGGCACAAAACTTGCATGACCGAGGGATGGAAAGGCCTGAGGAGGTAAGCGATGGATGACAATCAGACATTGTACAAAAAGGACAACATCGAAGTGACACTTGATTTCGAAATGGTGCCGATGACAAATGCATTTCACGACCCATCTGCAAATGACAATGCCCCACGAAGAAAACGAAGAGGCGCTGAGCGAATCCTTCCAATAATTGGAGTGGCGACGGCACTTGTAATCGGCAGTACATTTGTGAATTAGCCGGAATGGAACATTTGTTGCGCTGATTTCATGCAGCATTGACCCGCATCTGAAAGGGGCCGTGATCACGCGCCTTGGGCTGCAGTGGCGTCTGGCTGCTGCAAGCCCCCGCAACCACCCCCTAACTACCGGTTGTCGAACAGGGCCCGGCTTGACCACAAAATGCTCACCCACATGCCTAATATTAGTTATTGTTGATGTATGAAGTTTCCGCTCAACACCATACCGTGCCATATGTGTGGCAACCCCATTTCCTTTCGTGCGAAAACCTGTCCGCATTGTGGAGAGCCAGATGCCGGTCACAGGTCAGAGCGATATCTGGAAGAGACATTCGAGAAATTGGTGGCAGGCAATAAATCGTCGAAGAATTATTTCCTGATCACTCTTCTCATCGTTTTTCTTGGGGGCGGCGCAGTGTTGGCGTCACTGTCGCTGTTGTTCAGTTTTCCGACAATCCCGGTGAACCTCATCGAATTCTTCAGAAACCTCCTTTGAAACAGTCTTGAACATCATTCCGCGATAACGTCCTTTTGAAAACAAGAGGCCAAGCTGTGGTCAGGACTTGCTCGATGAGCTGATCTCTTTTGCCATGAAATAACGTAACAGAGACAGAAGGTTTTTTGCTGGCTCCCTTGCAAGAACTGTTGGCATAGTTGGATTTGCAAACATTTAAACAAGGTACCAGGCTCCATCCCGGTTGGGAACGCGGTGAGGAAGAGGGGTATATGATGAGCAACACCAAACCGGCGCTTATAAATTATACGCTTGAGACATTTGCCAACGAACGCGACATGCATTGGCATCTAAGTCAGTGGGAAAAACGAAAGGCAGAATACTATCCAAAACTCAAAGCCGCTGGCTTGAAAAAGATGACCGGGACCAAGGTTTGGAACAATAAGGGCGAGGCCGCTTTGGGCTGGATATTTGAGTATGAGGACGCTGAATCTTTCAAAAAATGTCAGGAAATATTTGGAGCGATCGCGCGCGAAGAGGCCGAAGAGGTTCCGGTGATCAGACAGGCCTTTAGAGGCATCGTATTTGATGAGGAGATTTTGTGACTCATTCAATGAAGCTGATCAGATCTGTGGACTGTTTTTGGAGACCAGCATCAAGCTTCGACGTAAGCTGTGCTCTCGCCTTTGAAAACGATGTATTTATGATGCTGTCTTAGCTCGTTTCTCTCTTCCTCACGCCCCACCTGAACTGATTCGCCGACCTCTTCATTTGGGAACATATTTATCATCATCGCTTTCGTTTCATCGATTGAAACATATCGGCAGGAGAGGGCGCCAAGTTTGATGACCTGAGGAAACCAGACATTCGTCAGAAACGCTTCAAGCATCTGTTTCTGCATCTTTGTGGTTGACGTGAACTGGACGACTTTGATGTACAAGATGTTCTCCTTAATGCGCTGGATGTGTTTCTTAAATCTATAGCCGATACGGTCTGCCTCGCCGAGCTGATTGCGAGCCATTCCGGATATTGAAGTTCCACATACTAAAATTCCTGATACTAAAATTCCTTGCCGGGTCAGGCTGATTTCGCATGATCATCCCTCATGAGATTAATTTTCATCAGATCAGCCTTCATTCGATCATCAGTTAATGCCGTCGGTCACGTTTCCATAACAAATTAGTGTTGTTGAATGAGGCTGTTTGTATCAAGCTTAAATTATGGAAATCTGATTATACCGTTGCTTCGCGTATACAGGGCGTCCGTTTGATGCCTTGGAAAGCGAAGTGCTCTGCGCAATGTTCGTGGTGATCGCAGGGCTTGCCCTTGGTTTGATCAAAGCCAATGCAAATGAATTTCTGGTGAATATAGGTGATGGTTTTGCGCAAGCAGGCTGGCTGTGCAGCTTGATCGGATTTATTGCCATGTTGCACGGGTCTGTCGACCTGACAGTTAAATAATTGGGCCCCGCACCGGGGATCGCAACGCTTTCAATTCTGTATGGTTACATTCTGAAAATCGTCACGATGTACTCCATAAATGTGACACGGACCCTTAAGGGGTTAAATCGGTCTGGCGCAGCGCGGCTATTTGGGGTAGCAGACGTTTCGTCAGACAATTTCATAAACCGGGTTCAATAATTTGGAACACGCAGGAAAACTCATCACCAGGCTTATTCTCCTCGTTGCGTCGCTGCTGACGCTTCGGGTGATTGTCTGGTTCTTTGAACAGCGCGCGCATGACAAGGAATACTGGCTGATCTTCGCGCATGTCATTCCCTTTCTGCTGGCTATTATTGCCGGGGCCGGGCTGTCGATCTTTGTACTGAACTGGGTGCTGCGAAGATTGGGGAGGGATGCCTGATGATTGCCTATATCAGCGTTGGTGTTGATGACATGGCGCGCGCGAAACGCTTTTACACCGCGTTTCTGCCAGCCCTCGGCTATGAACTGGATGAGGCTGATGGGGAGCTTGGCTTCGCGCTGCCTGTACCGCCGGGCCAAGCGCCCGTTCAGCCGCCCATTCAACCAGAGTTCTATGTCAAATCGCCGTTTGACGGAAACCCGGCTTCAACGGGCAATGGCAGCATGATTGCGTTTGAGGCGCATGATCAACAGCAGGTGCGCGATCTGCATGCCGCCGGGCTGGCGGCTGGCGGCACTGACGAGGGTCAACCCGGCTTTCGTGCGGCATATGGCGCGCACTTCTACGTTGCCTATCTGCGTGACCCCCAGGGCAACAAAATCGCGCTGTTTTCCAGTAACCCGAATGAACCGGGGCGCGACGGGCCATAGGCGGTCATGCCATAGGCGATCGGGTGTAAAGGGCAGGGCAAGGTCTATCCCCGGCCGCGATAGGTGGCCACGCCCTGTTCAGGCAGCCATACATTGTCCGGCACATTGCCAGTCTGCCAGAAAATATCGATTGGCATGCCGCCTCTTGGATACCAGTACCCGCCAATACGCAACCACCGTGGTGACAGCAGCGTAATCAGATCCTTGGCAATATTGACAGTACACGCCTCGTGAAACGCCTGATGATTGCGAAAGCTGTTCAGATACAGTTTCAGTGACTTTGATTCGACCATCCACTGATCGGGAATGTAATCGATGACCAGATGTGCAAAATCCGGTTGCGCGGTCACCGGACACAGCGACGTGAATTCAGGCTGTGTAAAGCGCACCACGAAATGGTCATCGGGGTGCGGGCTCGGCACCTTCTCAAGTGTGTCGATGCTTGGCTCGCTTGGAAGCGGTGTTGTTTTTCCAAGGGCGGAAAGTTCGGTCGGTTGATCTGCGCTCATATCATTGTGCCTTTGTGTTTGCGGCGCGAACCGGTCTTTGGTCCGCTGCGTGCCTGCTTTTAGCGCGACTGGTCCGCGTTTGCGAGCAGATAGGGTTTGAAAAGAGACAGGGCGATTGAGGTCATCAAGAAATAGGCTCCGATGCCCAGGGTCACCTCGTATGTTTCGGATATTTTGCTTCCATACACCAGAAAGCTGAGCAAAAAAACATCAACCATGCTGAATTTCTGAAAGAATGCACGCGCCCTTGCTGTGCGGCGGGTATGTTTTTGGTTATTTTGTTGACCATATTGTTGGCTGGGATGTTCTTGGGCATCAACGCGCATGCCAAGGATGATCTTGATCATCGGAAAGATAAATCCAAAGCCCAGAACCACAAAAGCCAACAGAATTTCACCTGAAGACAGCAAGGTCGTGCCGATACCAAGGATCGAAAACTGCGTTTCGAACAGCCAGAATTCGGTGATCCGGGCGATGGGCAGGGTGGCACCAAGGATCAGTAGTCCGGCCTCGGCACCGCCATATGCCATCCATGTATGCCTGCTGCGGCGAAGGCTGGTCAGAAATGAGGTCGGATATGTCACTGGCTGCGCCGGGTATGTATTGCGATGATCTGAAGGGCTTGTTTGAAGCGCCTATTTGTAATGTTCACGCCGGTCGGAAAATCTGCGCACCCGCGCGCGCCACGCTTCATAGCTTTTGCGTTTCAGGTTCCGGCGCATAAGGTCCTTCACCTGCGGTTCTGTCAGGCCATAGATCTCTTCAATGGCCTTGAAACTTGTATGATCGGACAGCGCCATTTCGATGATTTCGCTGGTTTGGTAATTCATCGGTTTGATGTCAGCTGGTTAAGGGTCACATCGCCGGCGATCAGCAAGTCCGAAATGCTGCCGCTCATATCTTCGGCTTTGGCGCCCATCGCCGAAATCTGCTTGCGCGCGTCTTTGACCTTTTCGGACTGTGCCTTTGCAGTTTCCTCATCGGGGAAGACGCCGATATGCAGCACCTGATTTTCGGCCAGATGGATTTTGAAGCTCATGATCATGCCGCCTTTCAGATCGAAATTCTTGATCATGTAATCGGTGATGCTCTGCTTCATCAGCTCATTGGTGAAGGTTAATTTGACGCCTCTTGCAAACATGCCTGTCTCCATCTCGTTCGTTCTCATCACCTGTAATCCGGATCGCCATTATGATGACCGACTGCCTGTTCATGTTGGTCTGGCGGCCCGAAAAACAATGATCTGCGACATTATTTTTGCATTTGGGGCTTCATCGGTTGCCGCAACCTGCGATAGCCTTTCAGGCATCAAACGAAAGGGACCTTCGCATGAACTGGACGACATATCTTGACGATCACCAGAGCCGTTTCATTCAGGATCTGGCTGATTTCATCGCCATCCCTTCAGTGTCAGCGCAGGATGAACATTTTGACGATGTGGTGCGGGCAGGCGAATGGGTGGTCAGCAGGCTGGTCAAGGCTGGCATCACCAACGCCCGGATGATGCAGACTGAAACGCATCCCGTCGTCTATGGCGACTGGATGGGGGCTGGTGCTGACAAGCCGACGATTCTTATCTATGGGCATTTTGATGTGCAACCTGCCGACCCGTTCGAACTGTGGGACGCACCGCCCTTTGAGCCATCGATCAAGGATGGGCGGATTTACGGGCGCGGCGCATCAGACGACAAGGGCAATATGCTGGCGCCGATCTGTGCGCTGGAGGCCTTGTTCAGCAACAGCGATCAGCTGCCGGTGAATGTGAAACTGTTTTATGAGGGGCAAGAGGAAATCGGCTCGCCGACCCTGCCGCCCTTCATTCGCCAGCACGCCGATATGCTGCAGGCTGACATGGTCTTTTCATCGGATGGCGGTCAATGGGGTGAGGACCAGCCGAGCCTGACGCAGGGGCTGAAAGGCCTTGTCGGGTGTGAGATCACTGTCACCGGTGCCGATGGTGACAAGCATTCAGGCATGCATGGCGGCGGCATTGCGAACCCGATCCACGCATTGTCGCATATTATCGCCTCAATGAAGGGGCTGGATGGCAAGATCACGATTGACGGTTTCTATGATGATGTCATTGACCTGACCGTCGAGGACCGTGAGGCGATTGCGCGCGTACCGTTCGATGAAGATGAATATGTCCGCAAGATGGGTGTGCCGCAAAGTTTCGGCGAGGCTGGCTACACCGTGCCAGAACGGCTGTGGGCGCGGCCAACACTGGAACTGAATGGTGTCTGGGGCGGGTATCAGGGCAAAGGTACAAAGACCGTCATTCCGTCACAGGCCCATGCAAAGATCACCTGCAGGCTGGTGGCTGACCAGACGCCGGAAAATGTGTATGAGCTGATCGAGGCGCATATCGACAACAACACGCCGCCGGGTGTGACGGTCGCGGTTGAACGGCTGCCAGCATCTGCCAAGCCGTTTCTTGTTCCGCGCGGGCACAATTCCAGCGAGATTGCCGGCAAGGTGCTGGAGGATGTTTATGGCAAGAAGCCCTATAACATTCGCGTTGGCGGTTCGATCCCGGTGATGTCGATGCTGCTTGATGAACTGGGGGTGCATGCGACCATGCTGTCATTCGGGCTTGATGACGAGCAAATTCACGCACCAAACGAGTTTTTCAGGCTTTCAAGCTTCCGGCGCAGTCAGGAAACCTATTGCCGACTGCTGGAAGAGTTTGGCAAATAGCTGCCGCGGCAAATCCGGGCCACAGGCGTCATCGCTGGCGGTCGCATCTGAATACTGGACAGACTGGTCACCCTTTTAATCATATTGCAAAATAAATAGATCATCTGGTTTAATAAAGGACGGCGATGGTGTGCAACGTGTATGCAATGTGTATGCAATGTGTATGTGGGCGATCTGCGTAGCATATTGGTCTGTCGCGTGTGTTGAGTGTTGGACGGGTTCTGTTAGGCGATAGAATGAAGTGGGATTTTTTCAGAAAGGTCGGATTTGGTATTGCACCGGGTGAGTCGGTTCCCACTGACCCGCTGGCATGGGCACAGGCGCAAATGGACGCTGTGCCTGACCTGTCATGGAAAGGTGATATTCCTACAGGTGAGGCGCTGATGGATCATTATGCGCACTGGGTCTATACGGACCGGAAGGTGCTGCGCAAGAAACACAAGAAAGACAGGAAGGCCTACAAAGCGGCAAAAGAACAGCTGCGCTACGAAACGGGTGAGCGTTTCTTTGAAAATCTGGAGCTGGCCATTCGCCATGATGCAGCCCTGAACAGCGGCGCGCCGGTGTTTGAACGCCTGTGGTTCTTCTGGGCGAATCATTTTGCCATCACCGACAAGGACTTCATGCCTGAATTCACAACAGGCGCATATCACCGGGACGTGTTGCGCCAGCATATGACGGGCAGCTTTGTGGATCTGACAAAGGCCGCCACGACATCCTGGGCGATGATCCATAACCTTGATAATTCTGAATCGATCGGACCAAATTCCGAGAATGGTCGCAGGCGCCGCGAAAGAGGCAAGGTTGCAACGGTAAATGAGAACCATGCGCGTGAGCTGATGGAGCTTCACACGGTATCGCCAGCAGCCGGCTATACGCAGGATGATGTGATCGCGCTGTCCTATGTGATGGCTGGGTGGGAGCACAAACACACCAAAAAGCGCCAGGAATGCAATCCGGTGCATTTCAATCAGAGGAATCACCAGCCCGGTACGCACACTGTGTTGGGCAAACAATACAAACAGCGGGGCCTGAATTCATCGAACAAGCTGCTCGATGCGATTGAGGATTTGTGCGCGCATCCGGATTGTCGCCGCTTCATTGCCCTGAAACTGTGTCGCCACTTTATCTGTGATCAGCCCACCGATGCGATGATGCAACCGATTATCTTGGCCTGGGAAGATAGTGACGGTGACCTGCCGACGGTTCACAAGGCCTTGCTTCAGGTGGCATGGGATTACACCGGAATCGAGCAGAAATTTCAGAATCCGGAAGTCTGGTTCCTGCAGATGGTGAATATGGCCGGTATGGCGTGGCCACCATCACCTAAGACGATGACCTATACCTTCAAGAACAAACCGCGGCGCGACCAACGGAAACCGGAATCTATGCTGCGCGAGCTGGGATTGCTGCCATACCGGCCACCCCAGCCAAACGGCTTTTCCGACATGTCATCAGACTGGTTGTCGCCAGAACTGCTTATCCGCCGGCTCGCCTTTTCATCCGAGTCAGGCACCAGGATTTCTGCAAATCTGGATTTTGACGCCCTGATTGACAGCAATTTTGATAATGTGGACGAGATCAAGGCCTATCTGTCGCCCTTTACCACCCGTTTCGGGCGCGCAGAAACCTTGTTCCCCAGTTACTGGATGTTGATGGCATGACGATTACACGCAGGGAATTTATTGCTGGTGTGGGGTCAATCACCCTTCTGGCTTCACCTGTTTTTAATGTGCGGGCAGCCGGCCTGCAGAAACGGAACCTCGTCATTATCATGCTGCGCGGTGGTATGGACGGGCTGACAGCTGTGCCACCGCGCGACAAAAGGCTGAACAGTGCGCGGCCTGATATTCTGGTCAAAAAGACACAAAAGCTGACATCGGATTTTGATCTGCATCCAAGTCTCGAAACCTTTCACGAGCTGTGGAAGGCCGGGCAGGCGGGCGTTGTCCACGCAACGAACATTCCCTACACAAAGCGCTCGCATTTTGAAGGGCAAAACCTGATGGAATCAGGCGGTCATGTGCCGTATGGCGAATCAACAGGGTGGCTTGGCCGCGGGTTGGAAGCCGCCGAACTTGGTGGCCTGGCGATATCCTTGCCAATGCCGTTGTTGCTGCGGGGCAAGGTGGTGCAGGACAATTTCTACCCGACCCATATGTCGATGCCTCACAAACCGGAATTGATGACAATTGCCGGCTCTTATCCGGAAGGGTCCGCGCTCAGAAAGGCGATGGAAAAAGTCATCTCGCGTCCGAAAAGCATGATGCAGCAGTCAAACAGCAATGATGCCGCGGACCTTGCTGATACGGCGGCAACTGAATTGGCGCGGGCTGACGGTCCGCGGGTGGCCGTCTTTGATCTTGACGGTTTCGATACCCATGCCGCGCAAGGCGGTGATGACGGTGCGCATGGAGAAAAGCTGAGCGATTATGACGAGATCATCAATCGGCTCCGTGATGGTCTGGGCGACGCGTTCGATAATACGCTGATCCTGACGCTGACGGAATTTGGCAGAAAACTGGATCAGAATGGCGGTTACGGGACTGAACATGGTTACGGCACAGCCATCATGATGGCGGGCGGGCTGGTCAAGCAGACCATTCATGCCGATTGGCCTGGGCTCAAGAGCAAGGAGTTGTTCGAGGGGCAGGACCTGAACGCCACCATTGATGCGCGCGCGGTCTATTGTTCTGCGATGGCAGCATGTTTCGATGTTGATTTCGCCTATATGCGCAAACATACCTTCTGGGATGAGCCGTTACCTGATCTGACGGATGCCTTGTTCAAGGTTTAGATGACGAAACGCGTATAGTGAGCTGCTGCAGGCTGGGTGGCAGACGGCCGGCAGTGCCTGACATTTGTGATGGCGAAAGCGCCTGACCGTCCAACACCAACAGGAGTGGAATGCAAATGCTGTATGATTCATATGTGAAGGCCTTCAACGAGTCAGACATCGATCTGCTGTTGTCAATTCATCATGAAGAATTCGAAGCGACGTTTCATTCAACCGGAAAGGTGATGAAGAAGGCAGATATGCAAGCCGCGGATACCATTGCCTGGATGAAATCCATGTCGACCGACAAAAGCCGCTGCCTTTATGAGAATGACGACATTCTGGTCATACATCAGTTCGTGACCTATGGCTCAGGTGATACCGATGCCGTGATGAGTGTGTTTCCCAGGAAGGACGGGTTGATCTGGCGGGCCGAAAGCGGCGCGACGCCAATGCCGACATAAGTTCGCTACGGCCATCATTCAAACGGTAAATGGTGGGTGATCCAGCTGACAGGCGGGATCAGCCGTGCATCTTTGCGCCCTTGGTGATCTTGTCGACAATCTTTTTATCAGCCCGCAGCGCCATGCCGACCGTGTTGGCCTCGTCGGCCGCATGTTCTGCAAAGACGGCCCGGTTGGCATCATCATGGCCGGTGGCAAACATCTCTTCGATATAGGCCACGGTGGGAACGCCGCGATCATGGGCCCGTTTGCGAATATTGGTCAGCACATTGGCGGCACCGGCCAGAACGATGACAGGCTGTACCGACATCGGCAAATGTGTCTTGCCGTCTTTGTCACGATAGGTTTGGCCGATGATGTCCGGATTGGCGCCGGTAATGCCGCTCATCAAAAAGGCAGTGACATTCAGTTTCTGCCAGGTGGCAAGGTCATCACGGACAATGATGGCTATCTTTGTGTCGTGCATTCCGCTTCTTCCTCACGCTGTCATTGCATCAATAGGGGCGGTAATCAGAGGTGCTGTGCGGCAAGGCAGCCGCCAGGTCCATCAAGACGGATTGTCTAGTCGTCATAGGCTTGCGTGTCGTTCCCCGCGCCAAGCCATTCAGAAATTCCCCCGCGCAGATGGCTCACATTGGTATAGCCAAGTTGTTCGATCAAGGCAGTGCCAAGACTGCTGGTCCGGCCACCGCTGGCACAATATAGCATGACGGGCGTATCGGGTGAGGGGGCAACAGCCTGAAAGCTGTCCAGAAATTCTGGATGCACCCGCCCGTTTGGCAGAAAGGCAGTGATAGCATGCGCGCCTTCAATGACGCCGGTGTCGGCCCATTCGTTGGGAAGTCTGATGTCGACCAGCACGGCACCATCACGCTGTGCCTGCTGCAGTCCTTGCGGATCAACCTCACCCAGCACAATCGGGTCGCTGACCGACAGCAATTCTATCTCGAACACCAATGTGGCATCAGGTGGGATCACATCGCCCGCACCTTCGCTGCCATAGCCAAGTTCAGGCGGAATGGTCAGGCGGCGGCTTTCACCGACCTGCATTCCGTCAACGCCTGTCTCCCAACCTCTGATGACCTGTCCGGCACCAATGGTAAAGGCGAAGGGTTGCCCCCGCGGGCGCGACGCATCAAAGACACTGCCATCGGTCAGACGGCCCTCATAATGCACGCTGACACGTTTGCCGGCCTCGGCGGTCACGCCGTCTCCTGCTGTCAGGATTTCAATCTGCAATTCATCGGCCATAACAGTCTTTCCAATCATCAGCGCCGCAACCAGGGGCAGGTATAAAAGCCAGTGTTTCATCTGGTATATCACTCCGAACGAAGGCATTTCTTGCGTAACATCCTAGCGGCCGCGTGAATTCAGCCAGCCCTCGGCACCGGTTTTCACAAACTGACCGGTATTGAGCTCGCGGAACGCCTGTTGCAGTTCCTCACGGGTGTTCATCACGATCGGGCCATGCCACGCCACCGGTTCGCGCAACGGCATGCCGGATACCAGCAGAAAGCGCACGCCTGTCTCGCCAGATGTCACTTCAACCTCGTCACCCGCGCCGAATACAACCAGTGTGCGATTGCCTGACTGATCGCGGATTTTCAGTTCCTCGCCGGCAAACTCCTTTTCGACATTCACGCCGAACGGACGCGATGCATTGCCAAAAGAAGCGCTGCCTTCAAAGATATAGGCAAACCCCTGACGGCGTGTATCAAAGGGAAAGCGGCGGCTGGTATTTGCTGGCAGCGCGATGTCGAGATAGAGCGGGTCGGTATCGATGCCATCAACCGGACCACGATAACCACGATAGTCACCGGCAATCACCCGGATATGTGTGCCATCATCATCGGTCAGGCTGGTGATATGGTCCGATCCGACATCCTGATAGCGCGGCGTGCACATTTTCTGGTCGCGCGGCAGGTTGGCCCACAACTGAAAGCCGTGCATCTGTCCGGCGGCATTCCCCTTTGGCATCTCCTGATGAATAATGCCTGAACCGGCGGTCATCCATTGGACGTCACCATCGCGCAGGGTGCCGGTATTGCCAAGAGAATCACTATGTTCAACATTGCCCGTCAACACATAGGTGATCGTTTCTATTCCGCGATGTGGATGCCATGGAAAGCCCTGTTGGTAATCCTGCGGATTATCATTCCGGAAGTCATCCATCATCAAGAATGGATCAAACGGATCCGTATCACCAAACCCGAAGACCCGGTGCAGATGAACGCCAGCGCCCTCCATGGCTGGTTGCGCCTGACTTGTCATCTTGATCGGACGTATGGACATGGGGTACTTCTTTCCTGAAAAAACATTTACACTATCGCAGATGGGAACCTTGCTGCGTCATTCAACCGGGACCGCAGTATTGATACCCCTTCACATGCGTTTTTGATAAGCGCCATGATGCAGGCATTATGTGCTGGTTGCTGTTGCGTGCTGGCTGCCGGGACATGCTGGCTGCCGG